>Ga0210040_10002135_pt1 | contig 28412 bp, 20 predicted proteins | sample CryGeyCG12114_NA_FD_185462 | JGI IMG/M metagenome (GOLD analysis project Ga0210040, IMG submission 185462) | Groundwater microbial communities from aquifer - Crystal Geyser CG19_WC_8/21/14_NA (SPAdes) (version 2) | ecosystem: Environmental > Aquatic > Deep subsurface > Groundwater | place: USA... | reverse complement strand
CGAGGTCGATGTCGATGACCTTGACGAAGATCTCGTCACCGACGCCGACGATCTGCTCCGGCACCTCGACGTGGCGCACGGCCAGCTCGGAGATGTGGACCAGGCCCTCGATGCCCTCCTCGACGCGGACGAACGCGCCGAAGGGGACGAGCTTGGTGACGCGGCCCGGCACGACCTGGCCGATGGCGTGCGTGCGGGCGAACTGCTGCCAGGGGTCCTCCTGCGTCGCCTTGAGCGACAGCGAGACCCGCTCGCGGTCCATGTCGACGTCGAGGACCTCGACGGTGACCTGCTGGCCCACCTCGACGACCTCGGAGGGGTGGTCGATGTGCTTCCAGGAGAGCTCGGAGACGTGCACGAGCCCGTCCACGCCGCCCAGGTCGACGAAGGCGCCGAAGTTGACGATCGAGGAGACGACGCCCGAGCGGACCTGGCCCTTCTGCAGGGTCTGCAGGAAGTTGTGGCGCACCGCCGACTGGGTCTCCTCGAGCCAGGCGCGGCGGGAGAGGACGACGTTGTTGCGGTTCTTGTCCAGCTCGATGATCTTCGCCTCGAGCTCCTGGCCCACGTAGGGCTGCAGGTCGCGGACGCGCCGCATCTCGACGAGGGAGGCGGGGAGGAAGCCGCGCAGGCCGATGTCGAGGATGAGGCCGCCCTTGACGACCTCGATGACGCTGCCGGTGACGACGCCCTCCTCCTCCTTGATCCGCTCGATCGTGCCCCAGGCGCGCTCGTACTGCGCGCGCTTCTTGGACAGGATGAGCCGGCCCTCCTTGTCCTCCTTCTGGAGGACCAGGGCCTCGACCTCGTCACCGACGCCGACGACCTCGTTGGGGTCGACGTCGTGCTTGATCGACAGCTCACGCGAGGGGATGACGCCCTCGGTCTTGTACCCGATGTCGAGGAGCACCTCGTCGCGGTCGACCTTGACGATCGTCCCGGAGACGATGTCGCCGTCGTTGAAGTACTTGATGGTCGCGTCGATCGCGGCGAGGAAGTCCTCGGCCGTGCCGATGTCGTTGATGGCGACCTGCGGCGCGGTGCGCTCGGTGGTGGTGGTCATGAAGTCGTTGGGCTCCGATGCGGGCGGGGGCTTCGCGGTGGTCCCGCAGGATGCGGCACCACCTCGTGGACAGGTGGTGCGCTCGCCCCGCGCGGTCCGCGACATCGGCGCCGCCCGCCGGCCGGGGCCGGCGCCACGACGAGGAGGACGTGTGCCGCGCGCTGGGCGCGCGCCCCTCCACAGTACGCGGGCCCTCTCCGGAGGGTCAAAGGGACCGGCGGTGCGCCCGTGCGCGAGCATGCCCGCGTGGCTGACACCCCCGCGACCGACGACCCCCTGACCACTCACGATCCCCTGACCACCCACGACCCCCTGGCCACCCGCAGCCCCCTGGCCGCCGCCGGGTACCGCGACGTCGGCGCCGAGGCCTCCGTGCGCGCCAACCGGGGGTGGTGGGACGAGGCGGCGCCCGGCTACCTCGCCGAGCACGCGGACCACCTCGGCGACCGCGAGCTGGTCTGGGGGCCGGAGGGCCTGCGGGAGGCCGACGCCCGCCTGCTCGGGGACGTCCGCGGCCGCCGCGTGCTCGAGGTCGGGTGCGGTGCGGCGCAGGGCAGCCGGTGGCTCGCCGACGCGGGGGCGGACGTCGTGGGGCTGGACCTGTCCGCGGGGATGCTGGCCCAGGGCCGTCTCGCCGACCCCGGCCTGCCCCTCGTGCAGGCCCACGCCGGCCGCATCCCCCTCGCGGACGGCTCCGTCGACCTCGCGGCCTCGGCGTACGGGGCCCTGCCCTTCACCGCGGAGCCGGAGCGGGTCCACGCCGAGGTGGCGCGGGTCCTGCGCCCGGGCGGCCGGTGGGTCTTCAGCCTCACCCACCCGGTGCGCTGGGCCTTCCCCGACGACCCCGGGCCGACGGGCCTGACGGCGACGAGCTCCTACTTCGACACCACGCCCTACGCCGAGACCGGGGAGGACGGCGAGGTGCTGTACGCCGAGCACCACCGGACGCTCGGCCAGCGCGTGCGGGAGGTCGTCGCGGCGGGGTTCTCCCTCGTCGACCTCGTCGAGCCGCGCTGGCCGGCGGGCCGCGACGTCGTCTGGGGCGGCTGGAGCCCGCTGCGCGGGCGGCTCCTGCCGGGCACGGCGGTCTTCGTCTGCGCCCTGCCCGCCTGAGCCGTCCGGAGGGGCCGCACCGGCCTCAGTGGCCGGCCTCGTGCCAGGACGTGCCCACGCCGACGGAGACGTCCAGCGGCACGCTGAGCTCCGCGGCGCCGCCCATCTGGGCGCGCACCAGGGCCTCGAGCGGCTCGCGCTCCCCGGGAGCCACCTCGAGGACGAGCTCGTCGTGGACCTGCAGCAGCATGCGCGAGCGCATCCCCTGCTCGGCGAGCGCCTGCTCGACCCCGAGCATCGCGACCTTGATGACGTCGGCGGCCGAGCCCTGGATCGGGGCGTTGAGGGCCATCCGCTCGGCCATCTCCCGGCGCTGCCGGTTGTCGCTCGTGAGGTCGGGCAGGTAGCGCCGGCGCCCGAGGATGGTCTCGGTGTACCCCGTGGTGCGCGCCGCGTCGACGACGCCGCGCAGGTAGTCGCGCACCCCGCCGAAGCGCTCGAAGTAGTCGTCCATGAGCCCGCGGGCCTCCTCGACGCCGATGCGCAGCTGCCGGGAGAGGCCGAAGGCGGACAGGCCGTACGCCAGGCCGTAGGACATCGCCTTGATCTTGCTGCGCATGGCCGGGGTGACCTCGGACGGGTCCACCTCGAAGACCCGGCTGCCCACGAAGGAGTGCAGGTCCTCGCCCGAGCGGAAGGCCTCGACGAGCCCCTCGTCGCCCGACAGGTGCGCCATGATCCGCATCTCGATCTGGCTGTAGTCGGCCGTCAGCAGGCTCTCGTACCCCTCCCCCACGACGAAGGCCTGGCGGATGCGCCGCCCCTCCTCGGTCCTGATGGGGATGTTCTGCAGGTTCGGGTCGGTGGAGGAGAGCCGGCCCGTGGCGGCGATCGTCTGCTGGTAGGTGGTGTGGATGCGGCCGTCGGGCGCGACCGTCTTGAGCAGCCCCTCGACCGTCTGGCGCAGCCGGCTGACGTCGCGGTGCGCGAGCAGGTGCACGAGGAAGCCGCTGCCGGGCTGGCCGTCGGTCTTCACGAGCAGGTCCGCCAGCGCCTCGGCGTCGGTGGTCCAGCCGGTCTTGATGCGCTTGGTCTTCGGCATGCCCAGCTGGTCGAACAGGACCTCCTGGAGCTGCTTGGGCGAGCCGAGGTTCACCCGCCGGTCGATGACGGCGTAGGCGGCCTCGGCCTGCTCCTCCACCGCGGCGGCGAACTGCTGCTCGAGCGCCTCCAGGTGCGCCCGGTCGGCCGCCACCCCCCGCGCCTCCATGCGGGCGAGGACGCCCACGAGCGGCAGCTCGAGCTCGGAGAGCAGCGCCGTGCCGCCCCGCTCCTCGAGCTCTGCGGCCAGGACGGACGACAGCTCGACGACCGCCGAGGCGCGGACGGCGGCAAGCGGCGCGGGGTCGGGAGCGCCCCCGTCGGTGCCGACGTCCAGGGAGAGCTGGTCCTCGGCGGCGGGCGCCTGCGGCTCCTCGGCCCGCAGCTCGCGGTGCAGGTGGCGCACCGACAGGTCGGCGAGGTCGTAGGAGCGCTGGTCGGGGCGGCACAGGTAGGCCGCCAGCGCCGTGTCGTCCACGAGTCCGGCCAGGGGCAGCCCCGCGCCGGCCAGCGCCTGCAGGGGACCCTTGGCGTCGTGCAGGACCTTGGGGCGCTCGGGGTCGGCGAGCCAGGCGGCCAGCGCCGCTCGTCCCTCGTCGTCCAGGGGCGGCTCCTCGCCGTCGGCGTCGACCGCCAGCGGCAGCCAGGCGCTGGCGCCGTCGGCCGCGGCCAGCGCCACGGCGGTGCCCAGGCCCGACCCGGCGCCCCAGCGGCCGAGCACGTGGAGGCCGACGAGGTCCTCGCCCCGGGCCCGCAACCACGCGGCCACCTCGGCGCCGCGGGGGCGCGCGACGTCGATCTCGAAGCCGCCCTCGGCCTCGGCCTCGCCCTCGGGGACGGTCAGCGTGGCGAAGAGGCGGTCGCGCAGGACGCGGAACTCGAGGGAGTCGAAGACGCGGTGCACCTCCTCGCGGTCCCAGGCGACGACGACGAGGTCGTCGACGACGACGGGCAGGTCGAGGTCCGCGACGAGCTGGTTCAGCCGCCGGTTGCGCAGGACCTGGTCGAGGTGGTCGCGCAGGGACTGCCCCGCCTTGCCGGCGATCCGGTCCACGCTGCCCACGACGCCGTCCAGCCCGTCGTGCGCGGCGAGCCACTTCGCGGCCGTCTTCGGCCCGACGCCGGGCACGCCGGGGAGGTTGTCGCTGGTCTCGCCCACGAGCGCGGCCAGGTCGGGGTAGCGCTGCGGGCGCACGCCGTACTTCTCCTCCACCACGTCCGGGGTCATGCGCACGAGGTCGGAGACGCCCTTGCGCGGGTAGAGCACCGTGGTCGCCTCGTCGACGAGCTGCAGCGCGTCGCGGTCGCCCGTGGAGATGGCGGTCTCGAAGCCCTGGGCGCGGGCCTGGGTGGCCAGGGTCGCGATGACGTCGTCGGCCTCGAAGCCCTCCTTCTCCACCACGGGGATGCGCAGCGCCGCCAGCACCTCCTTGACCAGGCCCACCTGCCCCGAGAACTCGACGGGCGTCTTCGCCCGCCCCGCCTTGTACTCCGCGTACTCCGCCGCGCGGAAGGTCTCGCGGGAGACGTCGAAGGCGACGGCGACGTGGGTGGGCGCCTCGTCGCGCAGCACGTTGATGAGCATCGAGGTGAAGCCGTAGACGGCGTTCGTCACCTGGCCGGTGGTCGTCGAGAAGTTCTCGACCGGCAGGGCGAAGAAGGCGCGGTAGGCCATGGAGTGGCCGTCCACCAGCAGGAGCTTGGGCCGCGGGCCCCCCGCGTCGGGGGCGCGGAGGGCGTCCGCGGCCGCCTCCAGCGGGGGCGCCACCAGGGAGTCGTCGGCGGCCGCGTCGGGGCGGAGGAGGGCGCTGTCGCTCACGCGCGCCAGACTAGGCGCCGTGACCGACGACGCCCCCGCCCCGCACCAGGCCGCCGCCGCGCCGGGGCCGGGCGGCGGGCCGGACGGCGGCGCCACCGGGGACGCGCACGCGCTGCTCGCCCTGGCCGCGCGCGACCCGGCCGCCGCGGCGCGGGCGGCCACGGCGTGGTGCGCGGGGACGCTGGCCGAGCGCACGGGGACCGAGTTCGTCTCCGTGGCGCCCGACGTGCTCGTCGCCCGGATGCCGGTGGCGGGCAACACCCAGCCGATGGGGCTGCTGCACGGCGGCGCGTCCGCCGCCCTGGCCGAGACGGTCGGGTCGGTGCTCGCCTCCCTCGCCGCCGGCCCCGGCGTCGCGGCCGTCGGCGTCGACCTCAGCGCCACGCACCACCGCGCGGTCTCCCCCGCCCGCTCGACCTGGGTGACGGCGACCGGCCGCCCGCTGCACGTCGGCCGCCGGGTCGTCAGCGTCGAGGTCGTCCTCGCCGACGACGACGGGCGCCGGGTCTGCACGGCCCGGCTGACGTGCCAGCTCGTCCCCCTCCCCCGGGGCTGACGCGCGGGGCCCTCAGGCGGTGCCGGCCAGGCGGCGCTCCTGGCGCCGCCTGGTGAGCAGCCGCTCGACGGCGTCCCGGCGCGAGGCGTCGTCGTCGGTCGCCTCGGGGCGCCCGGCCGCCTGCGCGCGCAGCGACCGCCGCAGCGCGGGCACCGAGGCGCAGCGCTGGACGACGAGCGGGGCGAAGCCCAGCCTCGCGAGGAACCGGTGCGCCTCGCGGCCGGTGGGCGGCGCCGAGACCACGATGCGCGCGACCCCGTCCGCGTCCGCGGCACGCGCGGCGGCCTCGAGCAGCGCCCGCCCGACGCCGCGCCGCCGCTCGGCCGGGACGACGGCGAGCTGGTCCACGTGCGCGGCCGGCACGTCCGACAGCGGCAGGACCTCCCCGCGGCGCAGGACGAGCACGCCCACCGCGCGGTCGCCGGCCTCGGCGAGCAGCACCACGACGTCGGGCCGGCGCAGGGCTGCGGCGACGACGTCCTCGTGCAGCGGGGGCGCCTCGGCCGCAGGCACCCCTCCTGCCGCGGGTCCGGCGGGGTCGGCGGCGACCGGCTCCTGCAGGACCAGGAGGTCGCCCGCCGCGGCGCCGCCGGACGGCGCCACGGCCGGGGCGGGGCGGCCCCGGGGCGGGCGCTCGGGCCGGCCGCGGGTGCGGCCCGGGTCGCCACCGGGGTCGCGGACGGCGGCGACCACCGCGGCCACGCCCGAGGCGTCGGACGGACCGGCCACGCGCACCACGACCCTCGACCTGCTCACGCGCCCACCACCTCGTCGTCGCCCACGGCCGCCGCAGCGTAGTGCGGCGGAGGCCCCCGGGGCAGCGGCGCCCCCCGGGGACCACCCGTGCGGAGCGCGTTCGGCGGGGCGAGCCCCGCTGGGCGGGTGCGCGTGGTTGAGTACCGCCGCTCGTCCGACCCCGGGCGGGCCGGTGCTCCAGCGCACCGCCCTGCCGAGGGGAGGCACCCCGTGCCGATGTCCGCGCGTGCCTGGCCGCTCCTGGTCATGGCGCTGCTCGCCGTGCTCCTGAGCGCCGCACCCGCCGCGTCGGGCCTGGCGGCCGCCACCGCCTCGCCGACGCCCGCGGCGACCGAGGCCGCCGGCGAGGAGGGCGTCCCGATCACCGTCCGCGTGCGCGTCGCCGGCGGCGACTTCGTCGAGGGCGCGGAGGTCACCGCCACCGGCCCCGACGGCGCCGAGGCCACGGGGACGACCGACGAGGACGGCCGCGCCGAGCTCTCCGTCCCGGCTCCCGGCGCCTACGACGTCGAGCTCGACGTCGCGAGCCTCACCGGCCCGGCCGAGGGCCTGGAGCCGCAGGCCAACCCGGTGAGCACCGAGGTCCGCGCCGACAGCGCCAACCCGCTCGTGTTCCAGCTCGCCGAGGCCGGCTCCCGGGAGGGGGCCGGCGGCATCAGCGCCGGCCAGGTCGCCCAGCTGGTGGCGAACGGCCTCCGCTTCGGCCTGGTCCTGGCCCTCGCCGCCATCGGCCTGTCGCTGGTGTTCGGCACCACCGGCCTGACGAACTTCGCCCACGGGGAGCTGATCACCCTCGGGGCCCTGCTGACCTACCTGTTCAACTCCACGCTGGGGCTGCCGTTCGTCGTGGCGGCCCTCCTCGCCGTGGTCGGCGGCGGGGTCGCCGGCCTGGCCAACGACCGGCTGCTGTGGCAGCCGCTGCGGCGGCGGGGCACCGGCCTCGTCGCGATGATGATCGTCTCGATCGGCCTGGCCCTGCTGCTGCGCTACTTCTGGCTCTACCTCTTCGGCGGCCGCACGCGCAGCTACGCCGACTTCCAGGGGCAGGCGGGCCTCGACCTCGGCCTCTTCACGCTGCGCCCCATCGACCTCATCAGCATGGCGGTCGCCCTCGTCGTGCTCGTGGTGGTCGGGCTGGCCCTGGTCCGCACGCGCCTCGGCAAGGCGACCCGCGCCGTCTCGGACAACCCGGCGCTCGCCTCGGCGTCCGGCATCGACGTCGACCGGGTCATCCGCACGGTGTGGGTCGTCGGCGCGGCGCTCGCGGGGCTCTCCGGCGTCCTGCTGGGCCTGGCCCAGCAGGTGCAGTACCAGATGGGCTTCCAGGTGCTCCTGCTCGTCTTCGCCGCCGTCACGCTCGGCGGGCTCGGGACCGCCTTCGGCGCGATGCTCGGCAGCATCGTCGTGGGGCTCTTCCTCGAGCTCAGCACGCTGGTGATCCCGACGGAGCTCCGCAACGTCGGCGCCCTCCTCATCCTCATCGTCATCCTGCTCGTGCGGCCCCAGGGCATCCTGGGCCGCGCGTCGCGCATCGGCTGAGCGGAGTCCTGACGTGGACTGGTCCCAGATCCTCACGAACGCCGCCCGGTCGCTCATCGGCCTGGAGACGGTGATCTACGCCCTCGCCGCCATCGGGCTCAACGTGCAGTTCGGCTACGCCGGGCTGCTGAACTTCGGCCAGGCGGCGTTCGTCGCGGTGGGCGCCTACGGCATCGCCGTGACGGTGTTCGTCCTCGGCCTGCCGCTGTGGCTCGGCCTCGTGGTGGGGCTGGCGGGAGCCGTCCTGCTCGCCGTCCTGCTGGGCGTGCCGACGCTGCGCCTGCGCGCCGACTACCTGGCCATCGCCACCATCGCGGCGGCCGAGATCGTCCGCCTGTCCGTGCGCTCGGCGACGCTGCGCGACGTCACCGGGGGCTCGAGCGGGCTGTCGCGCTTCAGCGAGGACTTCTACGCCCTCAACCCGTTCCCCTCCGGCACGTACGGCTTCGGCCCGTGGCGCTTCAGCGAGCGGCTCACGTGGATCCTCGTCGTCGGCTGGGTGCTCGTGGCGCTGTGCTGCCTCGTCGTGTGGCTGCTCATGCGCAGCCCGTGGGGACGCGTGCTCAAGGGCATCCGCGAGGACGAGGACGCCGTGCGAAGCCTCGGCAAGAACGTCTACGCCTACAAGATGCAGGCGCTGGTCATCGGCGGCGTCATCGGCGCCCTCGCGGGCTTCGTCTTCGCCCTCGGCCGGGCCTCGGTCCAACCGGACCTCTACGGGACCGAGCTGACCTTCTTCATCTACACCGTCCTGCTGCTCGGCGGGGCGGCTCGGGTGCTCGGGCCCGTCGTGGGCGCGGCCATCTTCTGGGTGGTCCTGTCGCTCACCGACAACGTCCTCAGCCAGGCGGTCGGCGCCGGCTACGTGCCGGACTTCCTCCTCACCTCGACGCAGGTGGGCCAGGTCCGGTTCATGCTCGTCGGGCTCGCGCTCATGCTGCTCATGATCTTCCGGCCGCAAGGCATCTTCGGAGACCGAAGGGAGCTGGCCCTCGATGCCCGCTGACACCGCCCCCGAGCACGCGCCGGTCCCGACGGGCTCCTCGCCCGCCCCGCGCCCCGGCGCCGCCGGGCACGAGGACGCAGCGCACGAGGACGCTGGGCACGAGGACGCGGGCTCGGCGCTCGGCCCGCGGACCCTCGCAGCCCGCCAGGCCCTGCGGGACGTGCCGCACGTGCCGGGCGCGCCGAAGCCCGACCCCGTGGTCGTGGCGGACGGCGTCGTGCGCCGCTTCGGCGGCCTCACCGCCGTGGACGTCCAGCACCTGGAGATCCAGCGCGGCGCCATCACGGCCCTCATCGGCCCCAACGGGGCCGGCAAGACGACGCTCTTCAACCTCCTGACCGGTTTCGACCGCCCCGACGAGGGGAGCTGGACCTTCGAGGGGCGCAGCCTGTCCCGGGTGCCGGCCCACCGCGTCGCCCGTCGGGGCATGGTCCGCACGTTCCAGCTGACCAAGGCCCTCTCGCGGCTGACGGTCATCGAGAACATGCGCCTCGGCGCCACGGGCCAGGTCGGCGAGCGGCTGGGCACGGCGATGCTCGGGCGCCTGTGGCGCGGGCAGGAGGAGTCGAACACGCGGCGCGCGGACGAGCTCCTGCGGCGCTTCAAGCTGGACGCCAAGCGCGAGGACTTCGCGGGCAGCCTCTCCGGCGGCCAGCGCAAGCTCCTCGAGATGGCGCGGGCCCTCATGACCGAGCCGCGGATGGTCATGCTGGACGAGCCGATGGCCGGCGTGAACCCCGCGCTGACGCAGTCCCTCCTGGGTCACGTGAAGGACCTGCGCGAGCAGGGCATGAGCGTGCTGTTCGTCGAGCACGACATGGACATGGTCCGCGACATCTCCGACTGGGTCGTCGTCATGGCGCAGGGCTCGGTCGTGGCGGAGGGTCCGCCGGACGCCGTCATGGCCGACCCGGCCGTCATCGACGCCTACCTCGGGGGGCACCACGACGCCCCGCTCACCGAGGACGACGAGCAGGAGCAGCTGGAGGCCGCCGAGGCCGAGCTGGAGGCCGAGCACGACCGGGAGGTCGGACGATGAGCGCCCGCGAGACGGAGCCGCAGGACCGCAGCGAGCACCTGGCCGCCGCCGACGGGGCCGTGCTCCGGGCGGACGAGCTCGTCGCCGGCTACCTGCCGGGGGTGAACATCCTCAACTCCTGCGACCTGCACGTGCAGCCGGGCGAGCTCGTCGCCATCATCGGGCCGAACGGCGCCGGCAAGTCGACGCTGCTCAAGGCGCTGTTCGGGCTCGTGAAGGTCCGCTCGGGCGCGGTCCGCCTCCGCGGCGACGACATCACCGGGCTCGGCGCCGACAAGCTCGTCCGCCGGGGCGTCGGCTTCGTGCCGCAGACGAACAACGTCTTCCCGTCGCTGACCATCGCCGAGAACCTGCAGATGGGTCTGTACCAGGCGCCCAAGCGCTTCCCCGAGCGCTTCGAGGCCGTCGTCGAGCTGTTCCCGACGCTCGGCAAGCGACGGGCGCAGCGGGCCGGGTCGCTGTCCGGCGGCGAGCGCCAGATGGTGGCCATGGGGCGCGCGCTGATGATGGAGCCGCAGGTGCTGCTGCTCGACGAGCCGTCGGCCGGCCTCTCCCCCGCCCTGCAGGACGAGGTCTTCATCCGCACGCGCCAGATCAACCGCACGGGCGTCTCCGTGGTCATGGTGGAGCAGAACGCCCGCCGGTGCCTGCAGATCTGCGACCGCGGCTACGTGCTCGACCAGGGGCGCAACGCCTACTCCGGCACGGGCGCCGAGCTCGCCGGGGACCCGAAGGTGATCCAGCTCTACCTCGGGACGCTCGCGAAGGCCTGACCCGGTCCGAGCCGGCCCCCGTCCCCGCAGCGGGGCGGGGGCGCTCGCGCGCTCGGCCCCGGTCGCCCGGCGGGGAGCAGCCCGCAGGAGCGGCCGGACGCACCAGGGCCCGGCCCGCCGGGCGGCGGACCGGGCCCTGGTGCAGCGCGGCGGGTCGTCAGTCCAGCGAGCCCTGGATGAAGTCCAGGTTCGTGTAGTTGTTGTCCTGGCCGTACTCGTAGATGCCGACCGAGGCCTGCGTCGGGTCGCCGAGGTCGGAGAACTCGACCGGGCCGGAGACGCCGTCGTAGTCGACGTCCTCGCCCGACTGGATCAGGGAGAGGCACTCCGCGTAGGTGCTGCACTTCGTGCCGTCACGGCTCACGGCGACCATCTGCGAGGCGATGCTGGCGCCGCTGTCGTCCCCGGCCGCCGCGGCGGCCAGCGCCGAGAGGATGACGCCGTCGTAGGACTCACCGGCGTAGCTGGTGTTCGTCCCCAGCGACGGGTCCTGCACCGCCAGCCGCTCGGCGAAGTCGCCGGTGGCCGCCGAGCCGGGCAGCGTGGCCTTCGCGCCGACCATGGCCCCCTCCGGCAGGCCGCCGCTGCCGTAGTCGAGGATGTTGCCGTCGACCAGGTAGAGGGGCACGTCGTTCGGACCGATCCCCTGGGCGATGAGCTCGGGGATGATCCGCTGCGACTCGTCGAAGCCGATCAGCAGGATGGCCTCGGGCTCGCTCTCCGCGAGCTGGGAGACCTCGGCGCTGAAGTTGGGGGCCGCCGGGTTGTAGAAGATCGCCCCGTCGCCCGCGAAGCCACCGCCGCCGTCGGCCAGCGTCGCCTCGACGTTGGCCGCCAGGCCCGTGCCGTAGGCGTCGTCGATGGCCATCGTGGCCACGTCGACGAAGCCGTCCTCGAGCAGGAGCTCGCCCATCACCCGGCCCTGCAGGACGTCCGAGGGCGCCGTCCGGAAGAACAGCCCCGAGTCCTCCGCGCAGGTCAGGTCCGGCGAGGTGTTGGCCGGGGACAGCTGCAGGACGCCCGCCCCGGTGATCTGGTCGAGGATGGTGAAGGAGACGCCCGACGACGCGGCGCCGATGATGGCGTCGGCCCCGCCGCTGATGAGCCGGGACGCCGTCTGCGAGGCGATGTCGGTCTGCGCGTCACCGGAGTCACCCTCGATGTAGGCGACGTCCTGGCCGTTGTAGCCGCCGTTCTCGTTGATCTCCGCGACCGCGACCTCGATGCCCGCGAACTCGGGCGGGCCGAGCTGGGCGAGGTTGCCGGTCTGCGGGAGGACGGAGCCGATGGTCAGCACCCCGTCACCGGTGGCCTCCGGGGGCGTCTCGGGCTCGCAGTCGGCGACGCCCGCGGTGGCCGTCGAGGACGGGGAGGCCGCGGCTCCCCCGCCGGACGTCGACCCGCCGGCGTTCTCGGCGGGCTCGGCGGCGTCGTCCGAGCCGCCTCCGCAGCCGGTGAGGGCCAGGACCGACACCCCGGCCACTGCCACGGCGCGCCGGGCGAGAGTGGATCGCTTCATGCAGGGCTCTCCTTCGTCCCGGCGGGCTGGCGCCCCCGGGGGTTCTCAGCAGGTGCCCGGAAGGTAGTCGACGTCGTGCCCCCGCAAGAGGTGCCGCGGCGCGGTTCGCCCCTGTCGTTGCCGCTTCGTGACCCGTTCGTGCGCGCCGGGCTCCTCAGCGCTTGCCGCCCACCTGCTCCAGCACCACGTCGGCGACCTCGCGCATCGTCAGGCGGCGGTCCATCGACGTCTTCTGGATCCACCGGAACGCCTCCGGCTCCGACAGACCCATCTGCTGCATGAGCAGGCCCTTCGCGCGCTCGACCCGCTTGCGGGTCTCGAACCGCTCGGTCAGGTCCGTGACCTCGTCCTCCAGCGCCCGCAGCTCCGCGTGGCGGCTCAGGGCGATCTCGACGGCGGGCAGCAGGTCCGCCGACGTGAACGGCTTCACGACGTAGGCCATGGCGCCCGCGTCGCGAGCCCGGTCCACGAGCTCCTTCTGCGAGAAGGCCGTCAGCAGGACGACGGCCGACCGGCCGGAGCGCCCGATCCGCTCGGCCGCCGAGATGCCGTCCAGGACGGGCATCTTGACGTCCATGACCACGAGGTCCGGGGCCATCTCCTCGACCAGGCGGACAGCGCTCTCGCCGTCGCCCGCCTCCCCGACGACGTCGAAGCCCGCCTCGGTCAGCGTCTCGACGACGTCGAGGCGGATGATGGCCTCGTCCTCGGCGACGACCACCCGGCGGCGCGGGCCCTGCGGCGCCACCTCGTCCGCGTCGGTGCTGTCGGTGCCGGCCTCGGGGGTGGGGGGCTGCTCGCTCACGTCGGCTAGCCTATCCGCGCATCCGGGCGGCGAGGCCCGGTCCGCCGCACCCCACCGCCCGCAGGCCGCCCGGCGGCGCCGGTGCGGCCCGCCCCGGTATCCCAACCGGCAGAGGAAGTGGCCTCAAAATCCACTCAGTGTGGGTTCGAGTCCCACCCGGGGCACCTCGTGAACGGGCGACGTCGCGCGGCTCGGCGACCGCCGGTGGCTCGCTCGGTCCGTCTCGGCTGGGGGCCGGGGGCAGGTCCTGGCGGGGCACTGGCTCCGACGCCGCTCAGGGCTGCTGCCCCGTCGCGACGTCGGGCCTGACGTGCCCCGCCAGCACCTGCCCCCGGCCTCTTGCGCCTCGCCCTCCCGGGGCTCGCCCCGGGCGCTCGCCGCGCGCGCGCCCCACCCGGTCGCGTCGGTGACCGGGTGGGACGTGTGGTGTCGGGGAAGGCCCCTGTCGGCGCCTCGGCTCAGCCGGCGTCCGGGGCGCCGAGCTGGCGCGCCTCGGAGTCGCGGCGGGTGTCGCGGTAGGCCTGGGTGACGCCGCGGACGGCGTCGCCCATGACGTGGGCGCGCAGGGCGTTCGTGGAGCCGGGGATGCCCGGGGGCGCCCCGGCGACCACGACGACGAGGTCGCCCTCCTGGGCGACGCCGCTGTCGAGGAGCACCTCGTCCATGGCGAGGACCATCTCGTCGGTGTGGGTCACGTAGGGCATCAGGAAGGTCTTGACGCCCCACGTCAGCGCCAGCTGCGTGCGCACGCCGGGCTCGGGCGTGAAGACGATGAGCGGGATCTCCGAGCGCAGGCGCGACATCCGCCGCGCCGAGTCGCCGGTGGTCGTGAAGACGACGAGCTTCGTGGCGCCGAGGTTCACCCCGACGTCGAGCGCGGCGCGGGTGATGGCCCCGCCCCGGGTGTGCGGGTTGGTGCCGAGCGGGCTGATCCGGTCGAGGCCGTGGTCCTCGGTGCTCTCGATGATGCGCGCCATCGTCCGGACGGCCTCGAACGGGTACTGCCCCACGCTCGTCTCGCCGGACAGCATGATCGCGTCGGCGCCGTCGAGGACCGCGTTGGCGCAGTCGGACGCCTCCGCGCGGGTCGGCCGGGGGGCCGAGATCATGGACTCGAGCACCTGGGTGGCCACGATGACCGGCTTGGCGGCGCGTCGGCACAGCTCGACGGCGCGCTTCTGGACGAGCGGCACCTGCTCCAGCGGCAGCTCCACGCCGAGGTCGCCGCGGGCGACCATGACGCCGTCGAAGGCGTCGACGACCGCCTCGAGGTTCTCGACGGCCTGGGGCTTCTCGACCTTGGCGATGACGGGCAGTCGCACGCCCTCCTCGTCCATGATGCGGTGGACGCCCTCGACGTCCACGGCGTCGCGCACGAACGACAGCGCGATCAGGTCGGCGCCCTGGCGCAGGCCCCAGCGCAGGTCGTCGATGTCCTTCTCGGACATGGCCGGCACGCTCACGGCGACGCCGGGCAGGTTGAGGCCCTTGTTGTCCGAGACGACGCCGGCCACCTCCACCTCGGTGGTCACGCGGGGGCCCTCGACGGCCGTGACGAGCAGCGACACCTTGCCGTCGTCGACGAGCACGCGGTCGCCCGGCGCGACGTCGCCGGGCAGGCCGGCGTAGGTCGTGGAGACCTCTCGGGCGTCACCGGGGACGTCCTCGGTGGTGATGGTGAAGACGTCGCCCACCGCCAGGGACTGGGGACCCGCCGCGAAGCGGCCGAGGCGGATCTTGGGCCCCTGCAGGTCCACCAGGACGGCGACGGGACGGCCGGACTCCTCCGCGGCGCGCCGGACCTCTGTGTAGCGCTGGGTGTGCTCGGCGTGCGACCCGTGGCTGAGGTTGAACCGGGCGACGTCCATGCCCGCGTCGACCAGCTCGCGGATCTGCTCGGGCGTGGAGACGGCGGGGCCGAGGGTGCAGACGATCTTCGCGCGACGCATGTGACGCACCTTACAGAGGGGGGCGCCCCGGCTGGGCGCCCCAGGACCCCGGGGCCGGGCCCCGGGCGGCTCGCCTCAGACGACGAGCGGACGGTCCCGCGGCCGCACGGGGGCGGGCAGCGTGCTCGGGTGGCCCGACAGGTGGGCGTCCACGGCCGCGGCCGCGGCGCGGCCCTCGGCGATCGCCCAGACGATGAGCGACTGGCCCCGGCCGGCGTCCCCGGCGACGAAGACGCCCGGGACCGAGGTCGCGTAGGAGTCGTCGCGCGCGATGCTCCCGCGCCGGTCCAGCTCCAGCCCCAGCTCGTCGAGCAGCGGGCCCCTCTCCGGCCCGGTGTAGCCGGTCGCGATCAGCACGAGCTGGGCGGCGAGGACCTCCTCGGTGCCCTCCACCGGGCGCACCTCGCGCCCGACGCGCTCGGCCTGCACCAGCTCCAGCCCGGCGACGCGGCCGTCCTCGCCCGCGACGAAGCGGGTCGTGGAGGCCGTGAAGCGGCGGTCGCCGCCCTCTTCGTGGGCGCTCGTGACCTCGAAGAGCCGCGGGTCGACCGGCCACGGCTCCCCGGCGGAGCGCTCCGCCGCCGGCTGCGGCCCGTGGGCGAGCTGGGTGACGGAGCGGGCGCCCTGGCGCAGCGCCGTCCCGAGGCAGTCCGCGCCGGTGTCGCCGCCGCCGATGATGACGACGTCGCGGTCGCGGGCGTCCAGGTGCTCGGGCACGCCGCGCCCGTCCGGCCCCTCCCCCGCGCCGCGCGCCGCGCGGTTGGCCGGGACGAGGTACTCCATCGCCGGCATCACGCCGGCGAGGTCGCGGCCGGGCACCGGGAGGTCGCGGGGCTCGGTGGCGCCGACGGCGAGGAGCACCGCGTCGTAGCGCGCGACGAGGGCGGTGCCGGAGACCGCGCCGGCGGCGCTGCCGCCGACGGGCGTCCCGGGCCGGAAGCGCGTGCCCTCCGCCGCCATCTGCGCGAGGCGCGCGTCGAGGAGGTCCTTCTCCATCTTGAACTCGGGGATGCCGTAGCGCAGCAGCCCGCCGATGGCGTCGTCGCGCTCGTAGACGGCCACCGTGTGGCCGGCGCGGGTCAGCTGCTGCGCGGCGGCGAGCCCCGCGGGGCCGGAGCCGACGACCGCCACCGTCCGGCCCGTGAGCCGGTCGGGCGGCTGCGGCACGACCCAGCCCTCGGCGAAGGCGCGGTCGGCGATGGACACCTCGACCTGCTTGATCGTGACGGGCGGCTGGTTGATGCCCAGCACGCAGGCGCTCTCGCACGGCGCCGGGCACAGCCGCCCGGTCACCTCGGGGAAGTTGTTCGTCGCGTGCAGCCGCTCGACCGCCTCGGCCCAGTCGCCGCGCCAGGTGAGGTCGTTCCACTCGGGGATGAGGTTGCCCAGCGGGCAGCCCTGGTGGCAGAAGGGGATGCCGCAGTCCATGCAGCGCCCGGCCTGCCGCAGCAGGGCGCCCTCCTCCTGCGTCTCGTAGACCTCGCGCCAGTCCATGATCCGGACGTCGACGGGTCGGCGCTGCGGGAGCTCCCGCTCGCGCTGGGTGAGGAAGCCCTTCGGGTCAGCCACGGGTGGTCGCCTCCACGATCCTGCTCCAGACGGCGTCGCCGTCGGGGTCCAGCCCCTCGGCCTGCGCCTGCGCCCGGACGGCGAGGACGCGGGAGAACTCCCGGGGCAGGAGCTTGGTGATGCGGTCCAGGCCGGCCGACCCCGCCTCGAGCAGCGCGGCGGCCACCTCCGAGCCGGTCTCGTCGCGGTGGCGGACCAGCAGGTCCGCCACCAGGACGCGGTCGGCCTCGTCGAGCGGGTGCAGCCCCAGCTCGCCGCTGCGCACGGCGGCCTGGTTGACCTCGACGGGGTCCAGGTCGAGGACGTACGCCGTCCCGCCGGACATGCCGGCGCCCACGTTGCGCCCCGTGGCGCCGAGCACCAGGACCGTGCCCCCCGTCATGTACTCGCAGGCGTGGTCGCCCACGCCCTCGACGACGGCGGTGGCCCCGGAGTTGCGCACGCAGAACCGCTCCCCGACGGTCCCGCGCACGAACAGCTCGCCGGAGGTGGCCCCGTAGGCGATGGTGTTGCCGGCGATCACGTTCTCCGCCGCCGTGAACGGCGAGGCCCCGTCCGGGCGGACGACCACCCGCCCTCCCGACAGGCCCTTGCCCACGTAGTCGTTGGCGTCGCCCACCAGGCGCAGGGTGACCCCGCCCGGCAGGAAGGCACCGAACGACTGCCCCGCGCTGCCGGTGAGGGTGATGTCCACCGTGCCGTCGGGCAGGCCGTGCTCGCCGTGCCGGCGGGTGACCTCGTGGCCGAGCATCGTGCCGACGGTGCGGTTGACGTTGCGGACGGCGCTGGCCACCTGCACGGGGGTGCCGTGCTCCAGCGCGTCCCGGGACATGGCGATGAGCTGGTGGTCCAGCGCCTTCTCCAGCCCGTGGTCCTGCCCCGTCGTGCGCCGCCGGGAGGCGCCCTCGGCCAGCTCCACCTGGTGGAGCACCGGCGCCAGGTCGAGCCCGGACGCCTTCCAGTGGTCCACGGCGCGGCGCACGTCGAGCACGTCGGCGCGGCCCACCGCCTCGTCGAGCGACCGGAAGCCGAGCGCGGCCAGGTGCTCGCGGACCTCCTGCGCGAGGAACTCGAAGAAGCTCACGACGAAGTCCGCCCTGCCGCCGTACCGCGCCCGCAGCTCGGGGTTCTGGGTGGCGATGCCGACCGGGCAGGTGTCCAGGTGGCAGGCCCGCATCATGATGCAGCCCGAGACGACGAGCGGCGCCGTCGAGAAGCCGTACTCCTCGGCGCCGAGCAGCGCCGCCACGACCACGTCGCGGCCCGTCTTGAGCTGGCCGTCGACCTGCACGGTGATGCGGTCGCGCAGCCCGTTGAGCAGCAGGGTCTGCTGCGCCTCGGCGAGGCCGACCTCCCACGGGCCGCCCGCGTGCTTCAGCGAGGTCAGCGGGCTGGCGCCCGTCCCGCCGTCGTGCCCGGAGATCAGGACGACGTCGGCGTGCGCCTTGCTCACGCCCGCCGCGACCGTCCCGACGCCGATCTCGCTGACGAGCTTGACGTGCACGCGCGCCGACGGGTTGGCGTTCTTGAGGTCGTGGATGAGCTGGGCGATGTCCTCGATCGAGTAGATGTCGTGGTGCGGCGGCGGGGAGATGAGCCCGACCCCCGGCGTCGAGAACCGCGTCCGCGCGATCCACGGGTAGACCTTGTGCCCCGGCAGCTGGCCGCCCTCGCCCGGCTTGGCGCCCTGGGCGATCTTGATCTGCAGGTCGTCGGCGTGCGTGAGGTACATGCTCGTGACGCCGAAGCGGCCCGAGGCCACCTGCTTGACCGAGCTGCGGCGCTCGGGGTCCAGCAGCCGCTCGACGTCCTCGCCGCCCTCGCCGGTGTTGCTGCGCCCGCCGAGGCGGTTCATCGCGACCGCCAGGGTCGAGTGCGCCTCCTCCGAGATCGAGCCGTAGCTCATGGCCCCGGTGGAGAACCGCGTGACGATCGCCGAGACGGGCTCCACCTCGTCGATCGGCACCGGCGGCCGCACGCCCTCGCGGAAGGAGAACAGGCCGCGCAGCGTCATGAGCCGCTCGGCGGAGTCGTCCACGCGCTGGGTGTACTGCTTGAAGACGTCGTAGCGGCCGGCGCGGGTGGCGTGCTGCAGCCGGAAGACGGTCTCGGGGTCGAACAGGTGGTGCTCGCCCTCGCGGCGCCACTGGTACTCCCCGCCGACGTCGAGCCGGCGGTGCGCCGGGAGGACGCCGCTGGCGGGGTAGGCCGTGCGGTGGCGCGCCGCGACCTCCTCGGCGAGGACGTCGATGCCGATGCCCCCGAGCTGGGTCGTCGTCCCGGTGAAGTAGCGGTCGACGAGGTCCTGGGCGAGCCCGATGGCCTCGAAGGTCTGCGCCCCGCGGTAGGACGCGACCGTGGAGATGCCCATCTTGCTCATCACCTTGAGCACGCCCTTGCCGAGCGCGTAGATGAGCCGGCGCACGGCGTCCTCGGGGGCGATGCCGGTGAGGCGGCCGGAGCGGACCTGGTCCTCGACCGACTCCATGGCCAGGTAGGGGTTGACCGCGGCGGCGCCGTAGCTCACGAGCAGCGCGACGTGGTGCACCTCGCGCACGTCCCCCGCCTCGACCACCAGGCCCACCTGCGTGCGCGTCTTCTCGCGCAGCAGGTGGTGGTGCACGGCGCCCGTGAGCAGGAGCGACGGGATGGGCGCCAGGGTGGCGTCGGAGTCGCGGTCGGAGAGCACGACGAAGCGCGCCCCCTCGGCGATGGCCGCGCTGACCTCGGCGCAGATCTCCTCGATGCGCGCGGCCAGCGCCGCGCCGCCGCCGTCCACCCGGTACAGGCCCGAGACGCGCACGCACCGGAAGCCGGGCAGGTTGCCGTCCGCGTTGACGTGCACGATCTTGGCGAGCTCGTCGTTGTCGATGACCGGGAACGGGATGACGAGCTGGCGGCAGTGCGCCGGCCCGGCGTCGAGCATGTTCTGCTCCGGGCCCACCCCCGTGACCAGCGACGTCACGAGCTCCTCGCGGATCGCGTCCAGCGGCGGGTTCGTGACCTGCGCGAACATCTGCGTGAAGTAGTCGAAGACCAGGCGCGGGCGGGTGGACAGGACCGCGATGGGCGTGTCGGTGCCCATCGAGCCGATGGGCTCGGCCCCGGCCCGCGCCATGGGCGCCACGAGCAGGCGCAGCTCCTCCTCGGTGTAGCCGAAGGTCTGCTGGCGCCGCGTCACCGAGGCGTGCGTGTGGGCGACGTGCTCGCGCTCGGGCAGGCCGTCCAGGGTGACGAGGCCGGCGTGCAGCCACTCGTCGTAGGGCTGCGCCGCCGCCAGCTCGGCCTTGACCTCCTCGTCGTCCACGACGCGGCCGGCCGCGGTGTCGACGAGGAGCATGCGGCCGGGCTGCAGGCGGCCCTTGCGCACGACCGTCGCGGGGTCCAGGTCCAGCACGCCCGTCTCGCTCGCGAGCACGACGAGGCCGTCGGAGGTGATGGTGTAGCGGGACGGGCGCAGCCCGTTGCGGTCCAGGACCGCGCCGATGAGCGTGCCGTCGGTGAAGACGACGTCCGCCGGGCCGTCCCAGGCCTCGGTGAAGGTGGAGTGGAACTCGTAGAAGGCCCGGCGGGCCGGGTCCATCTGCTCGTGGTTCTCCCAGGCCTCCGGGATCATCATGAGCATCGCGTGCGGCAGCGACCGCCCGCCGAGGTGCAGCAGCTCGAGCACCTCGTCGAAGGACGCCGAGTCGCTGGCGCCCGGCGTGCAGACCGGGAAAAGCCGCTCGAGGTCCCCGGGGATGACGCTGGAGGCGAGCATGCTCTCGCGGGCCCGCATCCAGTTGCGGTTGCCCTGGACGGTGTTGATCTCGCCGTTGTGGGCGATGAGCCGGAACGGGTGGGACAACGGCCAGGACGGGAAGGTGTTGGTGGAGAACCGCGAGTGCACGACGGCGAGCTCGGTCGTGAACCGCCGGTCGGACAGGTCCGGGAAGAAGGGCTCCAGCTGGCCGGTGGTCAGCATGCCCTTGTAGGTGATGGTGCGGCAGGACAGCGAGGCCACGTAGACCCCGACCTCGCGCTCGGTGCGCTTGCGCAGGCAGAAGGCGCGCCGCTCCAGGGCCATGCCGGTGATGCGCGCGGAGCGGCCGGCGACGAAGAGCTGCCGGAAGCGCGGCATCGTCGCGCGCGCCGTGGCACCGACGAGGTCCGCCGCGACGGGGACGTCGCGCCACCCGAGGACGGCGAGGTCCTCCTCCTCGGCGAGGGCCTCGACCCGCCGGACGGCCTCGGCCGCCTCCGCGTCGTCGACCGGGAGGAACACGGTGCCGACGGCGTAGGCGCCCCGGGGCGGCAGCTCGACGCCCAGCTCCTCGACGGCCAGCGCCCGGAAGAGCTCGTCCGGGACCTGCGTGAGGATGCCGGCGCCGTCCCCGGTGTCGACCTCGGCGCCGACGGCGCCGCGGTGGTCGAGGTTGCGCAGCGCCGTGAGCGCGGCGTCGACGATGTCGTGGCCGGGCTCGCCGCGCAGCGTGGCCACGAAGGCGACGCCGCAGGCGTCGTGCTCGTGGCGCCCGTCGTACAGACCCTGCGGTGCGGGGCCGGCGGCCGGGGGCGCCGGCGGGACCCGGGTGGGCCGGCGGGCCTCGTCGTGCTGGGGGCTCGGGGAGGTCGTCATGCGTCGCGCCATCCTCACGGGACCACCGGGGCGGTCGACGTGCCCCACCGGTGCGGTGGGACGGGGGGACGGGAGGGGACGTCGTCGGCCCCGGGTCCGGGAGAAGGTACACCGCGCTGCGCGGCGTCCCGGGGGCGGATCCACCCCGCGAGACCGGTGCGGGGAGGCGGCCCCGGGTCGTGACCCCGCGGTGACCCGGCCGTGACACCGCCGTGACGGAACGGGGCCGCCGGGCTCAGGGCCGGCGGTCCTCGGCGCCCTCCGGGACCGTCCCCGCGGGGGGACCGGCGCCGTCCGGGCGGTCGTCGTCGGACGTCCCCGCCCCGGCCCGGGCCGCGGCGCGGCTGCCCTCCTCGGCCGCCTCCTGCGGGGCGGCGCCGGCGTCGAGAGCCTCGACCTCGGCGGCGCTCCCGGCCTCGGCGGCGGGCGGGCGGCGCAGCGCCGTGGCCTCGCGCCCGGGATGGCGCAGGGCGCTGACGAGCAGGCCGACGACCGCGAGCAGGCCGACGACGACGGACGTCCAGACGTTGAGGCGCAGGCCCCCGACGATCTCCGCCTGGTCGATCCGCAGCGTCTCGATGAACCCCCGGCCGATGACGTACAGGAGCACGTAGGTGAAGAAGACCCGCCCGTGACCGAGCTTCAGCAGCCGCTCGAGCAGCAGCAGCAGGCCGAGGGCGAGAAGGCACCAGAGCGACTCGTACAGGAAGGTCGGGTGGAAGGTCGCGGCGTCGGCGTAGCCGGCGGGGCGGTGGGCCGGGTCGATCTCCAGGGCCCAGGGCAGGTCCGTGGGCCGGCCGAAGAGCTCCTGGTTGAAGTAGTTGCCCACGCGGCCGACGGCCTGCGCCAGCAGCAGGCCGGGCGCCATCGCGTCGGCCACCACGCCGACCCGCAGGCCGAGCTGCCGGATGGCGATCAGGGCCCCGAGGAAGCCCGCGGGGATGGCGCCCCAGATGCCCAGGCCGCCCTCCCAGACGTAGAGGGCCCGGACGAGGTCGCCCCCCTCGCCGAAGTAGGCGTCCGGGGAGGAGAGCACGTGGTAGACCCGCGCGCCGACGATGCCGAACGGGACCGCCCACACGGCGATGTCGACGACCGCGCCGGGCGGGCCGCCCCGCGCGCGCAGCCGGCGCTCGCTCACGACGACGCCCAGCACGATGCCGGCGATGATCGCCAGCGCGTACGCCCGGATCGGCACGGGCCCCAGGTGCCAGACCCCCTGCGAGGGGCTCGGGATGGAGGCCAGCACCGCCGCCTGGGCCGACGCCAGCGCGGCCGGCACGCCCGTCAGCGCCCCGGTCATCGCCGCACCCCCGCGGAGAGCTCGGCGGCCAGGGCGCCGACGGCCGGGACGCCGCCGTCGCCGAGGGCGCGCACGAGCGCGGACCCGACGATGACGCCGTCCGCGAAGCCCGCCACCTCGGCGGCCTGGTCGCCCGTCGAGACGCCGAGGCCGACGCAGACGCGCTCGGCGCCCGCGGCCCGGGTGTCCTGGACCAGGCGCGCCGCGCCGCTGCCCACGGCCGCGCGCACGCCCGTCACGCCCATCGTGGACGCGGCGTAGACGAAGCCCCGGCACGCGGCGGCCGTGCTGGCGAGGCGGGCCGGCGTCGAGGAGGGGGCGACGAGGAAGACCCGGTCGAGGTCGTGGGCTCGCGAGGCGGCGAGCCAGTCGCCCGCCTCGTCGGGGATGAGGTCGGGCGTGATCAGCCCGGCTCCCCCGGCGGCCGCGAGGTCGCGCGCCCAGGCGTCCACCCCGTAGCGGACGACCGGGTTCCAGTACGTCATCACGAGCACCGCGGCGCCGGTGGCCGCGACCTGCTCCACCGCGGTCAGGACGTCGCGGACCCGGGACCCGCCCTCGAGGGCGGCCTGCGCCGCCGCCTGGATGACGGGACCGTCCATGACGGGGTCGGAGTACGGCAGGCCGAGCTCGACGACGTCGACCCCCTCGGCCACCATCGCCCGCGCCGCCCCGACCGAGGTGGCGAGGTCGGGGAACCCGACGGGCAGGTAGCCGACCAGCGCGGCGCCGCCGCGCGCGCGGGCGGCGTCCACCGCGGCGGCCGTCCGGCTGGTGCCGGGGGCGTCCGTGCCGGAGCCGCCGGGGCCGGTGGCGCCCGGCGCCGTCGCGGCGGCGCTCACGCGTCGCCCCGCTCGGCGCGCGAGCCCGGGCCCTGCTCGGGCACGCCCTCGTCCTGGCGGTCCCCGCCCGCGACGACGTCCGGCCCCTCGTGGACCCCCTCGTCGGCGATGTCGGTGCGCAGCTCCTCCGACGCGACGAGGTCCTCGTCGCTGACGAGGTCGAACCAGCGGGCGGCGGTGTCGACGTCCTTGTCCCCGCGGCCGGAGAGGTTCACCAGCACGACGCCGTCGGGCCCCAGCCGGCGGCCCTCCTGCAGCGCCCCGGCGAGGGCGTGGGCGCTCTCGATGGCGGGGATGATCCCCTCGGTGCGGCAGAGCAGGCGCATGGCCTGCATCGCCTCGTCGTCGGTCACGGGGCGGTACTGCGCGCGGCCGGTGGCGGCGAGCCAGGCGTGCTCGGGGCCCACGCCCGGGTAGTCCAGGCCGGCGCTCACCGAGTGCGACTCGATCGTCTGGCCGTCCTCGTCCTGCAGCAGCATCGAGCGCGCGCCGTGGAGCACGCCCGGGGCGCCGCCGGTGATCGAGGAGGCGTGCCGGCCGGTGGCGACGCCGTCGCCCCCGGCCTCCAGGCCCAGCAGCGCGACGCCCGGGTCGTCGAGGAAGGCGTGGAAGATCCCCATGGCGTTGGAGCCCCCGCCGACGCAGGCGACGACGACGTCGGGCAGGCGCCCGACCCGCTCGAGGACCTGCTCGCGCGCCTCGTCCCCGATGACCCGGTGCAGCTCGCGGACCATCGTCGGGAAGGGGTGGGGGCCGGCGACCGTGCCGAGGAGGTAGTGGGTGCCGTCCACGTTGGCCACCCAGTCGCGCATGGCCTCGTTGAGCGCGTCCTTGAGGGTCCGCGAGCCGGTGCGCACGGGCACCACCTCGGCACCGAGCAGCCGCATCCGGGCGACGTTCAGCGCCTGGCGCTCGGTGTCCCGCTCCCCCATGTAGACGACGCACTCGAGGTCCATCAGCGCGGCGGCGGTGGCCGTCGCCACGCCGTGCTGGCCGGCGCCGGTCTCGGCGATCACGCGGCTCTTGCCCATGCGCTTGGCCAGCAGCGCCTGCCCGAGCACGTTGTTGATCTTGTGCGAGCCCGTGTGGTTGAGGTCCTCGCGCTTCAGGAGCACGCGCGCGCCGCCGGCGTGCGCGGCGAAGCGGGCCGCCTCGGTGAGGACGCTCGGGCGGCCGGTGTAGGTGCGGTGCAGCTCGTCCAGCTCGGCCCGGAAGGACGGGTCGGCCCACGCGCGCGCGAAGGCGGCGTCGAGCTCGTCCAGCGCGGCGACGAGCGCCTCGGGGACGAATCGGCCGCCGAACTCCCCGAAGTAGGGGCCCACGGCGCTGCGGAGGTCCGCGCCATCCGGGAGCCCGGTGGGGGCGGGGGCGAGCGGCTCGCGGGGCGGTGTCTCGGTGCTCATGCGCGTCCTGCCCGGGTCGAGGGGTGGTTGCCGGCGGCGACGAGGTCGGCCACCGCCGAGCGGGGGTCGCCGCCCGTGACGAGCGCCTCGCCCACCAGCACGGCGTCGGCGCCCGCGCGGGCGTAGTCGAAGACGTCGTGCGAGCCGCGCACGCCCGACTCGGCCACGACCACCACGCCGTCGGGGATGGCGGGGCGCACGCTCGCGAAGGTGGCGCGGTCGACGTGGAGGGTGCGCAGGTCGCGGGCGTTGACGCCGACGACGCGGGCACCGGCGTCCACGGCGCGCGCCACCTCCTCGACGTCGTGGACCTCGACGAGGGCGGTCATCCCGAGGGAGTGCACGCGCTCGACGAGGGACACCAGGGCCGGCTGCTCGAGCGCGGCGACGATCAGCAGGACGACGTCGGCGCCGTGCGCCCTGGCCTCCCACACCTGGTAGGAGGTGGTCACGAAGTCCTTGCGCAGCACGGGGATGTCCACGGCCGCGCGCACGGCGTCGAGGTCCTCCAGGCTGCCGCCGAAGCGCCGGCGCTCGGTGAGGACGCTGATGACGGCCGCGCCGCCGGCCTCGTAGTCCCGCGCCAGCCCGGCGGGGTCGCCGATCGCGGCCAGCGCGCCCTTGCTCGGGCTCGAGCGCTTGACCTCGGCGACGACCTTCACGGCCCCGCGGTCGTCGTCGCCGTCGACCCGGCGCAGCCGCTCCGCCGCGTCGAGCGCTCCGGGGCGGCGCGCGGCGCGCTCCTTGAGCTCGTCGAGGCCGGTGGTCGCCCGGCGCTCCGCGAGGTCGGCGTGCACGCCGGCGAGGATGTCGTCGAGCACGCTCACGAGAGGGGCTCCTCTGCTGGGCCGCGGTCGAGGTGGGCGGCGGTGCTGCCCCGCACCCGTCGGCGCGGGGGGGCCGGAGCGCCCGGCCCACCGCTGCCAGGACTGTAGTCCGTGGCCGGCGGGCGCCCGGCGCCCCCGGGGCGCCGCCCCGCAGGGGACCGCCCGCAGCAGACCCCCTCCGCGCACCCGCGCGCCGCGGGGCGGGCGGGCGGGCGGGCGGTACCGTCGACGGACCGCCCCGCGCGGCGGACCGGACGGACCGGCCGGTCCCCCGACTCGACCCCCGACGACGGGCTCCCCGCGGGCCCAGCCAGGAGGCCACCCGTGAGCACCCCGAGCGAACCCGACCAGCCCCGCTACGGCCAGGAGCCGGTGGGCGACGACCGTCCGCCGGAGCAGCCCCGCTACGGCGACGCCCAGCCCGGCTACGGGCAGAGCCAGCCCGGGTACGGGCAGAGCCAGCCCGGCTACGGGCAGAGCCAGCCCGGGTACGGCGACGGCCAGCCCGGGTACGGCGCTGCGGGCGGCGTGCCCGACCCGGGTCGCTACGGCGGGGACGGGGTGTCCCCCTACGGCGGTGCCGCGGAGCCGCGCAACGGCCTGGGCGTGGCTGCCCTGGTGGTCGGCATCGTGGCCCTCGTCTCGGTGTGCGTGGCCCTGCTCCCCTTCTTCGGCGTCATCACCGCCGTGATCGCCGTCGTCGGGATCATCCTCGGGATCGTGGGGCGCGGCCGGGCCAAGCGCGGCGAGGCCACCAACAAGGGCGTGGCCACGACCGGGCTCGTGCTGTCGATCATCGCCCTGCTCATCGGCCTCCTCAGCATCGTCGCGTGGTACTTCGCCGCCAGCGCCCTGGGGCCCGCCTTCTCGGAGTGCCAGGGCCTCGAGGGCGCCGCCGCCCAGGCGTGCGTCGAGCAGCAGATGGACGAGCTCATGGGCTGACCGCCCCTGCGCACGACGAAGCCCCCCGGACCAGTGGTCCGGGGGCTTCCTCGTGCCCGGACTGCGTCGTCCTGGGGCTGCGTCGTGGGGCGCGGTCGCGCGTCAGGGACCGAGCACGGCGGCGGCACCGGGGAGCCAGCGCACGAGGGTGAACGTCGCCAGCACCACGGCCAGGCCCACGGCGCGCCGGTCGGTGACCGCGTCCACGAGGTGCAGGGGGCGCCGGCGCAGCGCGGCGGCGAGCCAGGCGATCCAGCCGGACAGCCCGACGAGGACCAGCACGACGGCGAGGGCGTTGCTGCCCAGGGCGGCCAGGGGCTGGCCGGCCAGGAGGTCGGAGACCGCGCGGAGCCCGCCGCAGAAGGGGCACGGCAGCCCGGTGGCGAGGAGCACGGGGCACCCGCCCCAGCTGCCGGGGACGTGCGGGTCGCGCAGCGCGACGGCCGCCAGGGACGCCGCGCCGGCACTGCCGAGCAGGAGCGGTGGCCAGCGCCGCGGCACCCGGTCGCGCTGCGGGTGCGTGGACGGGCCGGTGGCCGCCCGCGCCCACCCGTCCTCCCGGGCACCGGGGGACGTCAGCGGGGGCCGTGCGCGGTGTCGGGGCGCCTCCCGGAGGAGCGGTCGCTCCTGCCGCGCTGGTCGTGGGGGGCGTCCCCGGCGTCGTCCGAGGACTGCGTCGGCGTCCCCGCCCCGTGGCCCATCTTCCCGAGGATCTTGCCGACGAGGGGGCCGATCAGCGCCACGAGGATCCCGACGGCGAACATCCACCAGATCGTGAACACGACCGCGAGCGAGGCGATCAGCGAGCCGAGGATGCAGATGCCCACGCCCACCCAGGCCGCGAGGCTGTGCCCGTGGTCCTCGGCGTGCGGCGGCAGCTGGGGGTGGTGCTGCTGCCCCTGGCCCTGCTGCTGGCCCTGCTGCTGGCCCTGCTGCTGGCTCTGCGTGCGCTCGGCCATGGGGGTCCTCCTCGCCGCGTCCCGAGCGGGCCCGGTGCGGCTGGTCTCGTGGAGCTGGTCTCGTGCAGGCGGTGTCGTGCAGGTGCGGTGCTGCGACGGACGCGGCCACGCGCGGTGGACGTGCGGCCGGCGCGTCGCGCCGGCGCCATCATGCCAGCAGCGCCCGGGCGCGCAGGCCGCGCCGCGACGGGCGAGCGGCTCAGCCCTGCGGCTGGTCGCCATGCGCGGGCGCGTCCGGCCCGACCCGCCCCGGACCGGCCGGGGACGACGCCTCGCCCGTGGGGTCCTCGCCGCGGGAGAGGGAGTCCCACGCGTCGAAGGCCGCGCCCCGCTCCCGGGCGCGCTCGGCGGAAGGACCCCTGGTCGGGCCTCCCCCCGTCGGACCTTCCCCGGTCGCCGGGGCGTCCACCCCCACCCCACCGGGCGCGCCGCGGTCAGCGCCGTCCCCCGGTGCGCCTCCCGGCGCGGGAGCCACGGGGGCCTCGTAGCGGCGACCCGAGGGCCAGTGGCGCGAGGCCGCTGCCCCGGCCACGGCCAGGACCGCGAGCAGGGCGCCGAGGAGCGCCGCCACCCAGGGCCAGGCGGTCGCCGTCGCCGTCGCGTCCCCGGGGCCCACGGACCCGGCCGTCACGCCGAGCACCGCGCCCACCTCGGCGGCCGTCGCGGACAGGGGGTCGGCCAGCACGACGGCCGCGCCGGCGAGGACGCCGGCTCCGGCGAGGGCCACGACGACCAGGGCGACGAGGGAGCCGGCGCGGCGGGTGGTGGTCGCGGCGCCGGCGCCGGCCAGGGCGACCAGCCCGAGGGCCGGCACGAGCGGCGCGGCCGCCCCGCCGGTGGCCTGGACGAGGCCCTCCCCGGCCAGCGCGCCCTCCACGAGCGCTCGGGTCCACACCACCGCGCCCGAGACGACGACCAGCGCGCCGAGGACGAGCAGGCCGAGGACGGTGCGCGCCCGCGGCAGTCGCGGC
>Ga0210040_10002134_pt1 | contig 28414 bp, 27 predicted proteins | sample CryGeyCG12114_NA_FD_185462 | JGI IMG/M metagenome (GOLD analysis project Ga0210040, IMG submission 185462) | Groundwater microbial communities from aquifer - Crystal Geyser CG19_WC_8/21/14_NA (SPAdes) (version 2) | ecosystem: Environmental > Aquatic > Deep subsurface > Groundwater | place: USA... | reverse complement strand
CAGACGGCGGAGACCGAGCTGCGTCACGGACTGGAGCGGTTGGCGGACGCCGGACTGCTCCGGATGGACGTGGGCGAGGCGGCCGCGGTGACGACCGGGATGGCGATCGGGTGCGTCACCCAGCTGGTCCACGACGGCGGATCGGCAACCGGACCGGTCGCCCGCTCGATCCGTGCGGCGCTGGTCGCAGAGCTGACCGGACGCTCGCCGCAGAACGACGACCCCCGCGACGCCGCGCAGCTGCTGCTGGCCCGGCTGGGCGTGGTGACCGAGTCGTTCAGCTCGGCCGAGAAGGCGCTGCTGGGCCAATGGCTGCACACCATCGCAGGACATGACGAGCAGGTGCGGACGGCACCTCGCGCAGCACGGGGAGGACGAGAGCGATGACCGACTCCGAGGACATGACGTTCCTGCTGGGGAGGGAGGATCGAGTGCCCCGCCTCGGCTACGGAGCCATGCAGTTGGCCGGACGCGGCGTCCTCGGGCTGCCGGACGACGTGCACGGCGCCATCGAGTTGCTGCAGCGAGCGGTGGACCAGGGAGTCCGCTTCTTCGACACCGCGAACGCCTACGGTCCGCGCACGGTCAACCAGCTCATCGGGAAGGCGCTGAGCCCTGTCACCGCGGACGTCGTGATCGGCAACAAGGTGGGGGCCTCGCGCGGTCCCGCCGGGGAATGGCTGGTCGACAGCCGGCCGGACATGGTGCGCACGCAGGTCGAGGAGTCGTTGCTCGACCTGCGGACGGACGTCAGCCCCCTCACCTACCTGCGCCTGTGGGGCGACAGCCAGGCCCCGGCCAACGCGCCGGCCGAGAACGTCCCACTCGAGGACTCGCTCGGCGCCCTCGTCCAGCTGCGGGACGAAGGCAAGATCCGCCACATCGGACTGTCCGGCGCATCAGTCGAGCTGCTCGAGCGCGCGCAGCAGCTGACACCCATCGCCGCCGTGCAGAACCGCTTCAACCTCATCGACCGCAGTGGCGTCGAGGTCCTGGCCGCCTGCGAACGTGAAGGCATCGCCTTCGTGCCGTACTTCCCCCTCGCGACCGGCGTCCTCGGCGACCTCGGTCCACTGACAGGGCCGGCCGAGCGCCTCGACGTCCCTCCGTCGACGGTGGCACTCGCGTGGCTGCTCCGCCGCTCACCGGTCATCGTGCCGATCCCGGGGACCAAGGACGTGGGGCATCTCGAGGACAACATCCGGGCCGGCGAGATCGCCGGCGAGTTGACCCAGGAGGAGGTCAGCGCCTTGACCGCGGTCGAGGACGAGACCGCTGCTCGGCTCGACACGATGTCGGCCCAGATGGCCGACGCTCTCGGGCGTCGCCGAGCTGCAGCCAGCAGCAGATGATCGTGCAGGGTGCCTTGGTGCAGGAACACGCGATGGAGCGCGGGTCGACGTCGGCCCTCGCTGCTGAGGGGCGGTTGCCGTAGACCACTCGCCGGGCAAGTCCGCCCGTTCGCTGCAGGAGGGAGCAGTCGGGCGGGCCGACTCCCTGGGACGGTCAGGTCAGCTGGACGACAGGCAGTGGTGGGTGTCAGCGAAGTCGACCCCGCTGGAGCTGATGTCGAAGAGCCGCTCGACGACGTCCATGACCTCGGGGCCGCCGAAGCGGGTGATCTGCACAGCACGCATGACGTCAGGCCAGGACCAGCCCCGAGCAGCTCGGAACGGCAGGATCCGCAGGACACGGCGTGCGTCGTCCGGTGGCGCGGGGAAAGGAGGAGATGCGATGCGGTTGCGTCCGGTGGACCCAGGGGACGTGGAGGCCTACATCCGGATGCGGTGTGACGGGGCGATGATGGCGGACCTCGGAGGACCGTTGCCACCGGACCGGATGCCGGGCCAGGTGGCCCGCGATGTCGACGACATGACGCGTGACGAGGCGTGGATCTACATGATCGTCGTCGACGACGCGGGCAAGGAGGTGGTGGCGGGGACGGTCACGGTGGCGCCGCACACCGAGCCGGACTCACCCGAGCGGCACGGTGAGATCGGTTGGATGGTGCTGCCAGAGCATCGTGGCAGTGGCCTGGCCACGGCTGCGGCGCGCGAGGTGCTGCACCGGGTCGAGGACAGCGGTCGATGGCGCATGGTGCATGCCTTCCCGAGCGTGAGCAACGATGCGTCGAACGCGATCTGCCGTGCGGTCGGCTTCGACTGCGTCGGGCAACGCGTCATCACCTTCGCCGGACATGCGTTCACCACCAACCACTGGCAGACCCGGACGGCCGACGGCTGACCTGGATGACGCCGCGTCGGCGCCGGAGGAGGGCCCGGAGCGCGAGGTGGGCCAGCAGGACGCAGCCCGCCCCGGCGAGCACGTCGAGGAGGTAGTGGTTCCCGGTGGCCAGGACGGTGACCGCGAGCAGGGTCGGGTAGGCGACGGCGAGCACCCGCCACGGGCGGGTGCCGAAGCCCCACATCTGGATGCCGCACCACACCGCCCACCCGACGTGCATGGAGGGCATGGCGGCGTACTGGTTGGTGGCGTCACCGATGCCGCGGGGCGCCGAGGCGGCCGATCCCCACCAGCCGTGGTCTGCGTAGTCGCGCAGGACGTCCACGATGCCGAGGTCGGGCACCAGTCGGGGCGGTGCCACGGGGTACAACGCGTATGCCACGAGCGCCAGGCCTGAGGCCAGCACGAGCGTCCAGTAGCCGTGCCAGTACCGCCAGCCACCGCGGTGGCGGCTGATCAGCAGCACCACCGGGGTGGCCAGGTAGTGCAGGGCTGCGTAGGCGTAGCAGGCGAGGACGGCCAGCGGCGGGACGGCGTCGAGCCAGGTGTTGAGGGGCACCTCGAGGTGGCTGAACAGCCGGCCCTCCACGGACAGCAGCTGGTGGGCGTGCCGGACGGCCACGCTGGCGGTGGTCTGTGGCAGGGCGCGGATGACGTCGTAGCCGACCAGCAGCACCAGCAGGACGACCAGCTCGTTCACGGGTCGGGCCCGTCCGCGGTGCCGGCCACCGCGCGACCCGTGCCCGGTGGGGGCGTCGACCTGCCGCTGGTAGGGCACGTCGGTCCACCGCTGCCGCCCGCGGCCGGACCGCAGAGGTCGGCGCGGGCATCGGGCGGCCCCGGTGGCCTCCGTGCCGGTCAACCGGGCCGGAGCGGTGGCCGCCGCCAGGGCGCTGTCCGGCTCCGGCCCGGCGTCATCGTGGGAGGTGTCCATCGCAACCATTCGGGTGGGTTCGTGCGCGACCGGCCGGCGTGGGCGGCCCGGACACCGGACCGCCCACCCTGGGCTCACACCGCGGCCGGGACCCCCTCGGTGGGCGCGATCTGGCCACTGCGCAACAGCAGCGGGGTGAGGACGGCGCCGGCCAGGAAGATGCAGGCGGCCACGGTGAAGGCCGTCGCGTACCCGTGGACGGCGGCTGCCGCCTGGGTTGCGGCGGCGGCCTGCGACGAGGCCGGCGCGTGATCGCTGAGGTACCCGGTGACGGCGTTGGCGAAGACCGCGGACAGCGCGGCGGCGCCGATGGCGCCACCGATCTGCTGGCAGGTGTTGACCATCGCGGAGCCGGCGCCGGCGTCGGCGGGGTCGACGCCGGCGGTGGCGGCGTTGATCGACGGGGCGATGGCGGTGCCCAGGCCGGCGCCGAGCAGGATGATCGGCCCGAGCACGCCGCTCGCGTAGGTGGAGTCGACGTCGAGCTGGGCCAGCCAGGCCATGGCGCCGGCGGCGATGAGCAGGCCGGCCGGGACCAGCGGGCGGGCACCGAACCGGGGGACCAGGCGGAGGTTGGTGACCCCGACACCGACCATGAGCCCGGCGGTGAGGGGCAGGAAGGCCACCCCGGTCACGATCGGGCTGTAGCCCAGGTTGACCTGCATGAAGTAGGTGAGGAACAGGAACGCGGCGAACAGGGCGCAGCCGCCGATGAGGATGGTCAGCAGGGAGCCGCCGCGGTTGCGGTCGGCCACGATGCGCAGGGGCAGCAGCGGACGGGCGACGCGGGACTCGATGACGCCGAACGCACCGAGCAGCACGGCAGCAGCGACCAGCATGGAGATCGTCAGGCTGTCGCCCCAGCCGTTCTGCTCGGCGTTGGACAGGCCGTAGACCAGGCAGAACAGGCCACCGGCGCTGGTGAGCACGCCAGGGACGTCGATGCGGGTGTGCCCGTCGGCGCGGCCGCCGCGGATCCAGGTGAGCACGCCGATGGCGGCGGGGACGGCGAAGAGCAGGTTGACGTAGAAGCACCACCGCCAGGACAGCCACTCGGTGAGCGCGCCGCCGACGACCAGTCCGATGACGCCGCCGCCCCCGGCGATCCCGGCGTAGACGCCGAAGGCGCGGGCGCGCTCCTTCGGGTCGGTGAAGGTCAGGTTCAGGGTGGACAGGGCAGCCGGGGCGAGGAGTGCGGCGAAGACACCTTGCAGTGCGCGGGCGGCCAGCAGCATCTCGACGTTGCCCGCGGCGCCGCCGATCGCGGAGACGATCGCGAAGCCGAGCAGCCCGACGACGAGCGTGGGGCGCCGGCCGAAGAGGTCGGAGAGCCGGCCACCGAGCAGCAACAGCGAGCCGAAGGCCAGGGCGTAGGCGGTGACCACCCACTGCCGGTTGTCGGTGCTGAAACCGAGGTCGGCCTGCGCCGAGGGCAGCGCGATGTTCACGATCGTGGTGTCGAGCACCACCATCAGCTGCGCGACGCCGATGATCCCCAGGATCGCCCACCGGTGGGGCGGCGGCGTCGTGGGTCCAGCGCTGGTCGGTTCGGTCATGCTGCCCTCCGGGGGAGTCGAGGTGATACGCGATTAGAGTTAACCAGTATTGGCGTATCAGCAAGCGGAGGTACTCCGGAGGAGGAGGGCATGCGCTGGAATAGGGGCATGGACGCGACGACGACCTCCCCGGCAGCGGTGCTGGTCCCCGACCAGTTGGTGGCGGCGGCCCTGCGCGCGGCGTCGGAACTCGGCCGGGATGTGGCCGACGTGCCGGCCGGGGTGATCGCGCAGCACGCCGGGATGTCCCGCAGCACGCTGCTGCGGCGGCTGGGCGGGTCGCGGGCCGCCTTGGACGAGGCGGTCCGGGCCGCCGGCGTCGACCCAGGAGGCCGCTCGGTACGGGTACGCGCGGTGGCGGCCGCCGCGGCGCTCATCAGTGAGGTCGGACTGGCCGCCACGACCCTCGAGGCGATCGCGCAGCGCGCCGGCTGTGCGGTGGAGAGCCTGTACGCGGTCTTCGGCAACCGGGACACCCTGCTGAGTGCCGTCTTCGACGAGCACGGACCGCTCGCCGAGGTCGGGGACGTCCTCGCTGCCGAGCACACCGACCTGCGCGCGACCGTCCGGCAGACCTACCGGACGCTGGCCGAGGCGCTCACCCGGGAGCCCCGGGTGACGCCGGCCATCTTCGCGGAGTTGCTGGCCCGGCCGACCAGCCCGGCCGTGCAGTCGCTGGTGCAGCACAAGGCGCCGCGACTGTTCGCGGTGATCGGCGAGTGGCTGAGCGCCGAGATCCGAGCCGGCCGGCTGCGTGAGATGCCGGTGGCCCTGTTGCTGAACCAGCTCCTCGCGCCGATGGTCGTCCACCTGCTGATCCGGCCGGCGATGTCCGAGCTGCCCTTCCTGGACCTGCCGGACATCGACCAGACGTGCGACGTCTTCGCCGACGCCTTCGTCCGTGCGGCGGCCACCGATATGGGCAGTCCGGCGTCGACAGGCCACCCCGCCCCGGCCGGTGATACGTTGACCCAGTAGGCATTCATCGGAGTATCAAACGGGGGTCGCATGGGTTCCGGACGGGGCACGCGGCTGCTGGACAGCTACCGCCGGCAGTGGCCGCGGGTGGCTGCGGTGACGGCCATGGCGCTGGGCGGCACGAGCGTGCTGGCCGGACGGAAGGAGCTGTCGCCCCGCGCCCTGGCGGTGATGAACGCCATGACCATGTGCGCCCACCAGTACGAGGAGTACGTGGACCCGGGCTGGTTCCCCGGCATGGTCAACGTCGGCATCTTCTCCAGCGAGCAGCCGCACAACCACCCGTTCAACGCCAACTCGGCGATGTGCGCCAACGTCTTCTTCCGCGCGCTCTACGTCCCGCCGATCCTCTTCCCGAAGGTGCCGTGGCTCGGTCTGCCACCCGCCCTGCTCGGCATCGGCCAGGCCTTCGCCCACGGTGTCCTGATGCCCCGGGTGCTGCACACCCGATACACCCCGGGCGCCCTCACCGCCGCCCTGCTGCACGTCCCGATCGGCGTCTCCCACCTCGCCGGGCTCCGCGCGCAGGGTCCGATCGGTCGCGGGACCTGGCTCAAGAGCGCCGGCGTCCTGGCCGGGTTCCTGGTCTTCGGTGTGGCCGCGCCGAACGTGCTGCTGGCTGACGAGAACAGCCCGCACGCCTTCACCGACCACCAGCTGGGCCCGTACGCCGGCGCTGCCTGACGACCGGGCAGTTCTCGCCACACCCCTCTCGACTGCAAAGGCTGACCTGTGGACCTGCACGGCACGACCATGATCATCACCGGGGCCTCCTCCGGGATCGGCGAGGCGACCGCCCGGGTCGCGGCCCGGGCCGGCGTCCGGGTGGCCCTCGCTGCCCGGCGGATCGACCGGTTGGCGGCACTGGCCGACGAGCTCGGTGGCGACGCGCTCGTCGTGCCGACCGACATGCGGGACGTCGCGCAGGTCCGCCGGCTCGTCGACGTGGTGGTCGAGCAGTGGGGTGGGGTGGACGTCCTGGTCAACAACGCCGGTCAGGGGCTGCACGTCCCGGTCGAGCACATCGCCGTCGAGGACCTGGCGGCCATCGTCGAGCTCAACGTGTACGGCGCGCTGGTCGCCATGCAGTCGGTGATACCGCACATGCGCGCGGCAGGGCGCGGCAGCATCGTCAACGTGAGCAGCGGCACCACCCGGATGCCCGCGCCGATCAACGCCGCCGGCTACGCCGCCACCAAGGGCGCGCTGAACATGCTCAGCAAGGCCGCCCGCGAGGAGCTCGCCCCCGACGGGATCGTCGTGTCGACGGTCTACCCCTTCATCACCGCGACGGAGTTCCACGACACGCTGCGCGCCGGCGGCGGGCCGCGCGGCGGTCTGGGGTTCGAACCGCACACCGCGGAGGAGGTCGCCGAGGCGATCCTGGAACTGGTCCGCAGCGGTGACCCCGAAGCCGTCCTCCTCCCTGAGGCGCTGCGCGGAGCCGGGCACGGAGCATGACCACCGTCACCTCAGTGGAAGGCACTGCTCCGATGTTCGCTCGTCTGGCTCGGCTCGTCGTCCACCATCCCTGGCGGGTGGTCCTGGCGTGGATCGTCGCGGCGGTCGCGATCATCGGCTTCGCGCCGACGCTCACGTCGACCAGCGACGAGTCGAGCTTCCTGCCGACGCACTACGAGTCGATCCAGGCGCAGCAGCTGCAGGAGGACGCCTTCCCGTCGGCGGCCGCGCCGGCGGCACTGATCGTCGTGGAACGTCAGGACGGCGGCCCGCTCACCGACGCCGACTCGGCGCAGGTCACCGGCATCGCCACGGCGCTCAGCGATGCCGACGTGCCGTTCGTCGACGCGATCACGGCCACGCCGCCGTCGGCGAACAAGCTCGTCCAGATCATCGCGGTGCAGATGCCGACGGTCACCGACCCGTCGGACACGTCGGCCCAGGACGCCGTCACCGACCTGCGCGGGCAGCTGCAGGACCAGCTGTCCGGCACCGGGCTCCAGGGCGGGATCACCGGCTCGGCGGCTCAGCAGCTGGACGCCGCGGAGTCCGGCAGCAACGCGGAGAAGATCATCGGCATCGCCACCATCGGGCTGATCCTTGTGCTGCTGCTGGTCATCTTCCGCAGCCCGATCATCGCGATCCTCCCGGTGATCACGATCGGTGTGGTCTCCCAGGTGGCGACCGGCCTGATCGCCTGGGCCAACGACGTGTTCGGTCTGCAGACCGACAGCTCCGCCAGCGCGATGCTCATCGTGGTCCTGTTCGGTGTCGGCACCGACTACATCCTCTTCCTGATGTTCCGGTACCGGGAGCGGCTGCGGGCCGGCGAGGACGCACGAACGGCGATGGTCACCGCCGTCACCCGCGTCGGTGAGGCCATCACCTCCGCCGCCGTGGCCGTGATCATCGCCTTCCTGGCGCTCACGCTGTCGACACTCGGACTGTTCAAGTCGCTCGGCCCGGCGCTGGCCATCGCGGTGGCCGTCACCCTGGTCGCCGGCCTCACGTTGATCCCGGCGGTCGTGTCGCTGCTGGGGACCAGGGTGTTCTGGCCGTCGAAGGCCTGGCGGACGGAGCCATCGGCGCGCCGGATGACGGCGCTGGGCAACTCCCTGGGTCGCCACCCCGTGCGCTACGCCATCGCCTCGGGCGGCGTGCTGGTGCTGCTGTCGATCGCCGCCCTGGGGTTCAGTGCGAACTTCGACCTGACCGGTGGTTCCACCTCGGACGCCTCGGAGTCCACGCAGTACAGCCAGGAACTGCTCAAGGGGCTGCCGGCGGGCGCGACCGAGCCGACCTACGTCTTCCTGCGATCCGACGACGGCAGCGCGCTGACCGCTGGACAGCTCAGCGACTTCGGCGCCAGCCTCGGTGACGTCTCGGGTGTCGGCAGCGTGGGGGAGGCCGTGCAGTCCCAGGACGGGACGGTGGCGGACTACACGGTCACCCTGGCCGACCGGCCGGAGTCCAAGGCTGCACTGGCAACCGTCGACGGGCCCCTGCGCGACGCCGCCCACGCCGCCGCGCCGGACGGCACGACCGCCCTGGTCGGTGGGATCACCGCCATCTTCGTGGACATCCAGGCGGCGGTGGACCACGACTACCTGGTCGTGTTCCCCGTGGCCGCGGTGCTGATCATGCTCATCCTGGGTCTGCAGCTGCGCAGCGTCGTGGCGCCCTGGTACCTGATGATCTCGGTCGGACTCGGCTTCACCGCCACCCTCGGGGCCACGGTGCTGATCTTCCAGCAGTTCGCCGGCGAGCCAGGGCTGCTGTTCATCCTGCCGGTGATCATGTACCTGTTCGTCGTCGCGCTGGGGACGGACTACAACATCCTGATGGTCTCCCGGCTGCGCGAAGAGGCTCGCGAGGGCAAGTCGCCGCGGGAGGCTGCCGCGCTGGCGGTCCGGCACGCCGGGCCGACCATCGCTGCGGCCGGTCTCATCCTGGCCGGCACCTTCGCGTCGCTCATGCTCGCCGGCAACGCGACCCTGACGCAGATGGGCTTCGCCATCTCCTTCGGGATCGCCGTCTCGGCCTTCGTGATGGCGATGTTCCTGACGCCTGCCCTGACCGCCTTGATCGGGCACGCCGCCTGGTGGCCAGGCCACGCCGACGCCCCGCACGAGGAGTCTGCTGCCAGGCAGCGGGAGACCGCGGACGCGCCGGCCTGATCGACCAGCTGGCTCGTCGGGATGGCCGTCGCTCGCCGACGAGCCGCCAGCAGCACGGCGGGGAGGGATCCGACCGACGGCGCTCTCCCCAGCCTGGGCCCAGGTCAGAGCTGGATGCGTCGGCCGCGGGCAGCGGACTGGGTGATCGCGTCCAGGAGCCGGTGCCGGATGACGGCGTCATCGAAGTCAGGAACAACGGCTGCACCGCCCAGGAGCTGGGCACGGATCCCGGCGTACGCGTGCGCCAGCGTGTGGATGGGCGAGCGGGCGAGCCGGGGGAACAGGTCGTGGCCATCGGGGAGGGTCATCTCGGTGGGTCGGCCGCGACCGTGCACGCCGCGCACCACGACCGGCGTCACGTGCGGGTGGTCGGGAGCGGTGACCTCCAGGGAGCCGTCCGAGCCGTCGATGGTCATCGAGAAGCCGGCACCGGATGCGACACCTCCTCGGTGATGAGCGGAGAGCACCGCGCCGCCGGGCAAGGTCCCGGACACCGCGATCTGGTCCTCCGCCGTCATCGGGACCTGCCGTCCGCTGTGTCCGAGCGGGACGAACCGATGCCGGGTGGCCGTCGTCGCCACCACGTCCTGGAGCTCACCGACCACCATCGACACGGAGTCGATCGCGTGGCCGAAGGCGATGGCCAGCATGGTCGCCCCGAGGTCGCGGTCGAGGGTGTAGAGCATCCGCTCGGAGACCGGCGTCCCCCACTCCGTTGCTGCCGCCACGACGGTGACGGAGAGGACGTTCCCCACGAAGCCGTCCGAGACGAGGTCGGCCAACCAGCGGAACGACGGTGAGGACCGACCGTGCAGGCCCACGAACGTCGGGATGCCGTGCGCCGCTGCGGCCAGCTCTTCCGCCTCACGGAGATCGACGGCGAAGGGCCATTCGCAGAACACCGACGTACCGGCGGCGAGCGCAGGCAGGACGAGGTCCCGGTGTCGCGGGGTCTTGACCGCGATGACGACAAGATCGACGTCATCGGCTTCCGCGAGCTCTCCGGCCGACGCGTAGGCCGGCACTCCGTGGACGCGGCTCGCTGCAGCAGCGGACGCTGCCGAGCCGCCCACCAGCCCACGGAGGGTGAAGCCACCGACCGTCGACAGCGCCGGCAGGTGTGCTCCGGCAGCCCACCCTCCTGCTGCGCTCAGTCCGACGATGCCCACACCGATGGGCGGACGCCGGCTCGCGTCCGTCTGCACGGTCAGCGGGTCGCGCTCGTCGTCGTTCCTGCTGGCGGCTCGGCCTGCCACGTCCTGCTCCTCTCGTGACGATCAGGTCCCGTCAGTGGTCGATGGCGGCCATGTTGTCCTCGTCATAGCGGGCACCGGAGGCGGGTGTCAGTGCGTCGAGACGAGCGACCTGATCAGCGGTCAGGTCGAGATCGGCAGCAGCGGCGTTCTCGGTCACCCGCTCGATCCGGGCAGTGCCGGGGATCGGCGCGATGTCATCTCCCTGGGCCAGCAGCCACGCGAGGGCCACCTGGGCGGGCGTCGCCCCGGCCTCGGCCGCGACTGCAGCCACCTCGTCGACGATGCGCAGGTTCTGCTCGAGGTTCCCGCCCTCGAAGCGGGGGTTGGTGCGGCGCCAGTCGTCGGCGTCGAGTCCGTCGAGGGACCGGATCGTCCCGGTGAGGAACCCGCGGCCCAAGGGGGAGTAGGGAACGAGACCGATCTCCAGTTCCCGCAGAACCGGCAGCACGTCGGTCTCGACGTCGCGGGTCCACAGTGAGTACTCGCTCTGCACCGCAGTCACCGGATGGACGGCGTGCGCCCGGCGGATGGTCGACGCCCCGGCCTCGGACAGGCCGATGTGCCGCACCTTCCCGGCGGTCACCAGCTCGGCCAGTGCCCCCACCGTCTCCTCGATGGGCGTGTCCGGGTCCACGCGGTGCTGGTAGTAGAGGTCGATGTGGTCGGTGCCCAGTCGCTCGAGGGACCCGTCGACGGAGATGCGGATGCTGTCCGGCGTGCTGTCCAGGCCAGGGCGACCGGTGTGGGAGACCTGCCCGAACTTGGTCGCCAGCACGACCTGGTCGCGGCGTCCCTCGATGGCACGACCGACGAGCTCCTCGTTGACGAAGGGGCCGTAGACCTCTGCGGTGTCGAGGTGCGTCACCCCGAGGTCGAGCGCGTGCTGGATGGTGCGGATCGACTCCGCATCGCCGCGTCCCTCGCCCTTGTAGGCGATGGACATCCCCATGGCGCCCAGACCGATCCGGGAGACCGTGAGGCCTCCGAGTGAGGTCGTCCTCATGTGTGGTCCTCTGCTTCTCTGGTGACCTCGTCGGAAGCCATTGTGTTCCGCTCGGTACACAACCTAGCCAGTCGGGCGCCACAGGGCAATCGGCGGGGCACACCTACGCCCGGGTCTGCTCGGCCGGGGCCGAACCGACGGGAAGTGCTCGCGCCCTACGGGCGCCAGCTCCGCAGGGCCACGTCGGCGATGACCTGCAGGTCCTCGCGGCGGACACCGCTGGCGGCCTGGACGGCGATGCCGAACCCCACCGTCATGACGTAGCGAGCGAGACCCCTCGGGTCGACGTCGGGCGGGATGTCGCCCTCGTCGACTGCGCGCCGGAAACGCGCCTCGAGACGATCGCCCGCGTCGTTGCGCCAGCCGGCGAGGACGTCGTGCGCGGCTCGGCCTCCACTGCTCGCCGCCAGTGCGCCCTGCACGCCCAGGCAGCCGGCTGGACCTTCCGGGGGCGTCGTGGCGCGCACTGCTCCGTTGAAGAAGGCAGCGACGACCTGGCGTGCCGTGGGCTCCTCCAGGGCGCGCACGCCATAGGACCCCGGCCCCTCGGTGTAGCGGTCCACGGCTCGGCGGAAGAGCTGTTCCTTGTTGCCGAACGCTGCGTAGAAGCTCGGCTTGGTGATGCCCATGGCGCCGGTGAGGTCCGCGAGGCTGGTCCCCTCGTAGCCGCGCTCCCAGAACAGCCGGACGGCGACGTCGAGCGCCTCGTCGACGTCGAACTCGCGGGGCCGACCGACACGACGCGGCGAACCAGTCATACCGCTACCGTACCGTACGGTACAGAACAACTCCGCGAGAGCGCCGAGCGGGTCTGCCGCCGGCCGGTGCCGGGTCAGCCGGGCTCGGGATGTCACGGCCTGGCGAGCGGCGCGGCGTGGACCCACCGGATCACCGTGGACGGCGAGGGCGGCGGACCAGCACGTCGACGTCGCACACCGCGCGGGACGCACCCGGACCGCACCCGCCACGTCGGTTGGCGGAGGGAGTCGGTCGGCGGCTCCGCCAGATGATCGCGGAGGGCCCTTGCTGCTCCTCCCGACCCAGGTCACCGGACGGCTGCCGCGTGTTCCTCGACCGGCGGCCGCTGGACGTCCCGCCGGGTCACGGCGCACCAGCCGACCAGCCCGGCGATGAGCACCAGGGTGACCACCGTGACCAGTCCGTCGCCGAGCCCCAGCCCACCGCCGACGTGGTGCGGCTTGCCGGCCCAGTCCGCGAAGGAGGCACCCAGCGGGCGGGTGAGCACGTAGGCCGACCAGAACGCGACGACCGGGTGCAGACCGAAGCGCGCCCAGCCGACCGCCGGCACGGCGATGAGCACGGCGAAGGCGATGCCGGACCAGAAGAAGCCCAGGTGCCAGACCACCGCCGTCAGGTCACCGAGCGCGGTGCCCAGCGCGAACGTGGCCAGCACCGTCGTCCAGTACCACACCTCCCGCCGCCGGGTGGTGATGCTGTGGATGGACAACGTCCCCTCGCTGCGCCGCCACAGCAGGAAGCACGCCGCCACGAGGAGCACGTAGAGCAGCGTCGACAGCAGGTAGGGCAGGCCGAGGACGACGTGCGGCCCGTCGGCCACCATCGTGCCGAACACGGCGACCATCGCCACCGCGGTCCAGTAGCGCACGGCGCGGTACTCCCGGGCCCGCAGCTGCCAGGTGAGGGCAGCGGCCAGTCCCAGGACGCCGACCGCGCCGGCGACGGCCACGCTCACCTCGCCGAGGTGGTCCGCGCCTGCCTCGCCCATCCCGGTGGTGAGGACCTTGATCAGCCAGAAGACGACGGTGACCTCGGGGACCTTCGCCGCCAGGGTCGGGCCCGCGCTGTGCTGCGGAGGGGTGGGTGCAGCGGTCATGGGTGCTCCAGTCGTGTGGGTCGACGGACGGGCGGGCGAGGGGCTCCGACGAGATCGTGGAGCGCCAGCCCTGACCGCCGCCTGAACGCGCGAGGCAGCACGTCGTCCAGTCGCCCGGCCGACGAGCCAGCTGGCGGCGGACGACGTGCTGACGGGGAGCCAGGAGCCGCGGGTTCAGGTGACGACGCGCTGAGCCCGCGACAGGTTCCGGATGAGTTCCTCGCGGCTCTGTCCGTCGACGTGGTGGCGCCACATCGGTGTGCCGGGGCCGCTGCGCCACGACTCGCTCAGCGGGCTGTCGTCGACCGCGTCGAAGCCGAGCCGGTCGTAGAACCCGGTCCCGAGCTCGGCGGCGTCGGGGTGGTCGCTGGAGACCGCCAGCGCTCTCCGGTCGGGGTCGCCGGCCGGACGGGCCAGCCGGATGACAGCCGGCAGCGCGTCGCTCGCGGCCCGGATCGGGGAGCGTCCGTGGAACTGGACGTGGGTGAGCGCCTTGACGACCTTCGAGGCGGGCAGCTGCTGCTGACGCAGCTGGTGGACCGTCGTCCGCCCGGAGTCGACCTCGGGGAAGGCGGCGTCACGCCAGGCCATGTAGTCGTTGGTGTCGAGCACGACCTTCCCGGCCAGTTCCTCGACCGGCAGCCTGTCGCCCGGCGCGTACGGGAAGGCCACGATCGCGAAGTCGGCCGAGGCCGCAGCTCCCGCCGGCTGCGCGGCGCGAGCCCGGGGTCCCAGCTGGTCGATGAGCCCGGTCAACGTCTCGGGGCCGCGGGAGTTCGCGATGACGACGTCGTATCCGGCTGCGATCGACACGCGGGCGAGCGTGCTGCCGGCCTGGCCGGCGCCGAGGATGCCGATGAGGGTCATCAGGTGCTGGACCGCTGGTGGTCGTCCGCGGCCGCTCCCTGGAGGCCGGCCGAGGCCAGCAGCGCCAGCTTGTCCGCGTCGCCGGAGCCGGCGTCCGGGTGGTAGACGACCAGCATCAGGTCGTCCGCGCCGTCGATGGCCAGCCGCTCCCGGTTGAGCGTCAGCTGACCGACCTGCGGGTGGTCGAGCAGGATCGGCGTCCCGCGGTGGCTGCGCACCTCATGCCGGGCCCACAGCTGGCAGAAGCGCGGGCTGCCCAGACACAGCTCGCCGGTGAGCTCGATGAACCGGGGGTCGTCGGCGTCGGTGCCCACGGCCTGTCGCAGGTTGGCCACGAAGCACTCGGTGACCTGCTCCCACTCCAGGTGCAGGGCGCGCACGGCCGGGACGAGGAAGAGGTCGTGCAGCTGGTTGTGGCCGACGGCGAACGTGGGCGACAGCACAGGGGCCATCGAGTTGGTGGCCAGGACGTCGAAGTAGCGGTCCTCGATGAAGGCCGGCTGGGGGAGGGAGTGCAGGAGCTTGAGCGCGCCGGCCGGCGGGGTCTGCCGCCTCGGGCGAGGTCGGCGGTGCCGGGGGACCTCGGCGACCAGCGTCATCAGGTGGGCGAAGTGGTCGTCGTCCAGCTGCAGTACGAGGGCGATGGACTCCAGCACCTGCAGTGAGGGGTGGCGGTCGCGGCCGCGCTCCAGTCGCAGGTAGTAGTCGGCGCTGATGCCGGCGAGCATCGCCACCTCCTCCCGGCGCAGCCCCGGCACCCGGCGCACCCCGACGTCGGGGATGCCCGCCTGCAGCGGGGTCACCAGTTCGCGCCGGGCCCGCAGGAAGGTCCCGAGCGGGTTCGTCGACTCACTCACGCCACGAGCGTAGGACGACGCACGACGACCAGCGGGGGTCCTGTCACACCCCAGGCTGATCAGGGCTCTGGGGAGGTCGGCCGGGAGTTCCTAGCGTCGGCGGCATGACAGTCACGCTCATCACCGGCGCCAACAAGGGCATCGGCTTCGAGACCGCCCGACAGCTCGTGGACCTGGGACACGACGTCTACATCGGCGCGCGGGACGCCGAGCGGGGGAAGCGGGCCGCCGTGGAACTCGGGGCGCGGTTCGTCCAGCTCGACGTCACCGACGACGACTCCGTGAGCCGCGCGCTGGCCGAGCTGGGTGCAGCCGCGGGGCGGCTGGACCTCCTGCTGAACAACGCCGGTGTCCTCGAGACCGATCTCGACGCCGCCGCGGCGGAGCGGTCGTTCGCCGTCAACGCGGTGGGCGTCGTCCGGGTCACGGAGGCCGCACTGCCACTGCTCCGCCGGTCGGCCGACCCCAGGGTGGTCACCATCTCCAGCAGCATGGGCTCGTTCTGGGCGGTCACCAACCCCGAGCGACCGGAGTCCGGGATGCCGCTCGCGCTGTACGCGGCGTCCAAGGCGGCCGCCACCATGCTGACGCTGCAGTACGCGAAGGCCCACCCGGACATCAGGTTCAACGCGCTCGAGCCCGGCACCACGGCGACCGACATGACCGCCGCCTTCGGCATCGGACGACCGGTGCAGGAGAGCGCGCGGGTCGTGGTGCGGCTGGCGACCCAGGACCGGTCCGGTCCGACGGGGACCCTGCAGGACGAGGCGGGGGTGCTGGCCTGGTGAGCGCCGGCGTCGGAGTCACCGCGCCGGCCGCAGCTGCGGGCCGGAGCGGCGGGGGAGAGGCAGGTCCGTCGTGGGCCGGCGTCGTCTCCTTGGGCATGGGGATCTTCGCGATCGTCATGTCGGAGTTCCTGCCGGCCAGTCTGCTGCCCCGGATCGCCGACGGCCTGGGCGTGTCCGCCGGGGCGGCCGGCCAGGCGGTCAGCGTGACCGCCCTCGCCGCGGCCGCGTCGGCCCTGTCCATCGCCGTGGTGCTGCCACGAGCCGATCGGCGCCGGGTCATGGTCGGCCTCACCCTGCTCGCCGCCGTCTCCGACCTCCTCGTGGCGCTCGCGCCGAACCTCTCCGTGCTGCTGTCCGCGCGGGTCCTGCTGGGCGTCGCGCTCGGCGGGTTCTGGGCCATGGCCACCTCCATGGCCGCCCGGCTGGTGCACGCCGACCACGTCGGTCGTGCCCTGACCGTCATCAACTCCGGCGTCGCCGGCGCCACGGTGGCCGCGGTCCCGTTCGGCGCCTGGCTCGGCGGGGAGTGGGGATGGCGCGGCGTCTTCCTCCTCGGCGCCGGGATCGCCGCGCTCGCCCTGGTCGTCGAAGCGGTCACCCTGCCGAGCGTCCTGCCCACCGGGGCGTCCGGGCTGGGCGCGCTCAGGTCGGTGCTGCGCTCCCGGATCGTGCTGGTCGGTCTGGGCGCCGTGCTGCTCGTGTTCGGAGGGCACTTCGGCGGGGTCACCTACATCCGCCCCGCCACGGAGGCCATGGCGGGCGCCGATGCCGTGAGCCTGGCTGTGCTGCTCCTCGTCTTCGGGGTCGCCAGCGTCCTCGGCACCGTGCTCAGTGGGCCCGTGGCCGACCGGGTGCCCCGGGTGGGCCTGCTCCTGTTCCCCGGCCTCGTGGGGGTCGGGATGCTGGTGGTGCACGGTTCCGGCGGTTCGGCCGCAGGGCTGTTCCCGGCCGTCGTCCTGTGGGGCTTCGGGTTCGGCGGCGTACCGACGACGGTGTTGAGCTGGGGCGCCCGGACCGAGCCCACGCGGCTCGAGCAGGTCGGTGGGGTTCTCGTGACGGTCTGCAACATCGCCATCGCGATCGGCGCAGCCGCCGGTGGCGTCCTGGTCGACAGCGTCTCGGCCGTCGCCCCGCTGCTGGCCGGCGGCATCGCGTCGATCGCGGGCGCCGTCGTCCTCCTGGCCCTGCGCCGGCCGAGCTGACGTCGACGTGGTCAGGCTGGGGCGGATCAGCTGCTCGACGTCCCCGGGGAGCGTGCCGGTCGCGGAGGTCCGGCGCGGGCTCGCGCCGCCACGCCGGCATCGCTGCAGAAGCCGTCTCGTCGACGGTTCAGGCACAGCAACCCGACGAGCCGGCCGTCGTCCTCGACGACGGCCAGCCGGCGGTCGCCGGTCGCGTGGAGCCGCTGGTGAGCTGCGGCGGCGGGCTCCGTCGGGGGGATGGTCCTGCCGGCGGTGCGGGCCAGCGGGAGCGCTGGCGCGGACGGCCCGACGTCGGGGGCGAGGTCCTCCCGGAGCAACGTCCCGACGAGGGACCGGCCGTCGGTGAGCAGCAGCATGACGACGTGGTCGTCCTCGAACGCCGACCGCGCAGCAGCGACCGTGAGAGCCGTCGGCAGCACCTTCGGCTCGGTGATCATCAGGTCGGCGACCGTGGCGCCGTGCACCGACGGGCGCGGGGGTCGAGCCACGCTGCTCTGCTGCACCACCGTCACCCGGCCCGGTCGATGGCGAAGGCGAGCAGGAAGCCGACGGTGGTGATCAGGCCGGTCCAGGTCCGCGTCTTCTCGAACGCCTCCGGGATCATGGTGTCGGCGATCATCGTGAGGATGGCGCCCGCCGCGACGGCGGTGATCACCCCGATCAGCTCCGGCGGCGCGCTGCCCAGGGCGGCGTACCCCACCAGGGCCGCGATGGCGCTGACGACGGCGATCGCCGACCAGACGCCGAAGACGTACCGGGCGGAGCGGCCGTTCCGCTTCATCCCGGCGGCGCTCGAGAGGCCCTCGGGGACGTTGGAGATGAAGACCGCAGCCAGCACCGACAGGCTGACCCCGCCGCCGGAGAGCAGGCCGACGCCGAGGACGACGGACTCCGGGATCCCGTCGAGCAGCGCGCCGACCGCGATGGCGGCCCCGCTGCCGGACTGCTCGCCCTCGGAGGGCTGCTGGTCACCGGAGCGCTTGCGGTGCTGGGCGCCGTGCCGCGCGAGCAGCGCGTTGGCGCCCAGGTAGGCGGCGGCGCCGCCCAGGAACCCGACCGCCGCCGCGGCGAGGCCACCGGTGTCCGCGGCCTCCGCCATCAGGTCGAAGGCCACCGCGGAGATCAGCACCCCCGAGCCGAACGCCATCACTGAGGCGATCACGCCGGAGGGCACCCGGGCGAACCACGCCACCAGGGCGCCGAGCACCAGGGCACCTCCGCCCAGGAGACCCCACAGTCCTGCTTCCAGCCAGGTCGGCACGTCGTGCTCCTCCGTCTCGGTCCGTCCACCGGTCCATTGCCATCAGCCAACAATGTGAAACCGTGATCCGGACCGCGGTGCGCGGCGGGCGGATGTACGGCCCGCTTTACGAGTGGGTGACAGAACCGCGTGACGCCGGTCGGAGCCGCCCGCTGCGGGCACTGCTCGAGTACCGGGCCGCGCGGTCCGCCGGTCCGTTGGACCCGAACGGAGGTCGTCGTGCTCGATCCACACGCTCGTCCGGTGGAAGCCATCGAGGGGGAGCTGCGGTCCTGTGCTGCCGTGCGGCACGCCGCCCAGCGGGAGCTCGCCGAGATCAGGCAACGGCAGGCCGAGCTGGCCGAACTGGAGTCCGCCCTCGTCGGCGTGGTCGCCGAGCGGCGGGTCGCCGCCGACCGGCTCCTCGACGAGCGACTCGCGACGGGCGGCGCGTGACCCGAGGTCTCCGCGACCCCCGAGGACCGGTCGACCGGCCGTGGGCGGAGCGGACCAGCGGCCATGAGCAGCGCTGGATCGACGCGGTGCCGGACCGCCGTGCCCGGCCGGGGCGCCCGCCCGTTCCCTTGGCGTCTGCCCCGTCAGCGGGCAGGGGCACGTCCTGCCCGGCCGGACGGCATACGGTCGGGCGGTGGAGATCCTGCGCACCCCCGACGAGCGGTTCGCCGACCTGCTCGACTTCCCGTACGCGCCGCGCTACGTGGAGGTCGACGACCTCGACGGAGGCCGGCTGCGGGTCGCCTACGTCGAGGACGGCCCGGACGATGGCGAGACCGTGCTGCTGCTGCACGGGGAGCCGTCCTGGTCCTTCCTCTACCGGCGGATGATCCCGGTCCTCTCCGCTGCGGGGCTGCGGGTCGTCGTCCCGGACCTGGTCGGTTTCGGCCGGTCGGACAAGCCGACGGAGCAGTCCGACCACAGCTACGCCCGGCACGTCGAGTGGCTGCGCCAAGCGCTCTTCGACCAACTGGACCTGCGCGACGTCACCCTGGTCTGCCAGGACTGGGGCGGCCTGCTGGGCTTGCGGTTGGTGGGCGAGCACCCCGGCCGGTTCGCCCGCGTGGTCGCAGCCAACACCGGCCTGCCCACCGGTGACCATCCGATGAGCGAGGCGTTCCTGGCCTGGCAGCGGTTCGCCGCGGGCGCCGATCGGTTCGACGTCGGCCGGGTGGTGCAGAACGGCACGGTCACAGACCTGCCGACCGAGGTCGTCGCCGGCTACGACGCGCCGTTCCCGGACGACTCGTCCACAGCCGCCGCCCGCGTCTTCCCGAGCTTGGTGCCCACGCGGCCCGACGACCCGGCCGCTGCGGCCAACCGGGCGGCATGGGAGGTGCTGGCGCGGTTCGACAAGCCGTTCCTCACCGCGTTCTCCGACCAGGACCCCATCACCGGCGGCGGGGACCGGGTGTTCCAGCAGCGGGTCCCTGGCGCTCGCTCGATGCCGCACACCACGCTCGCCGGTGGGGGCCACTTCCTCCAGGAGGACGTCGGTCCGGAGCTCGCCCGCGTGGTCGTCGACCTGGTCGAGGCCACCCCGCCCAGCTGACGCGCCGGCGAGGTCACGGACGTGGTGCTGCGGCCGGCCCGGAGCGGTCGGCCGGTCGAGGGTCGGGCGCGTCGGGCTCCCGACGGGCAGCGCGCTTGAGCATGAGCCGGTAGCCGATCAGCAGCGAGGCGTTGCCCAGCAGCAGCCACAGTCCCAGCAGCACGGCGGTGGCCAGTCCGGTCGCTCCGTAGCGCTGGGTGAAGTCGGCGTACCGCAGGTAGACCAGGTAGCCGGCGGTCACCACGCCCACCAGCGCGGTGGCGATGGCGGCCCCGACCACGACGTCGCCGACGCCGGTCTCCCGCAGGCGGAACAGCGAGTAGAGCACGCCGATCAGGGTGCCGAGCAGGAGCAGCGCGCCGGCCGCCAGTGCGACGGTCAGCACCGTCCCCTGGCCGACCACCTCGGGCACCAGGTAGAGGGCCGACAAGCCGCTGAAGACGACCAGCGGTCCGATGGCGATGAGCACGAGTGCCAGCAGCCGACCCCGCCACCCGCGGATCCGCCGGTGCGCGCGCGGGGCCACCGCAGTGAACGCCCGCGCCAGCGCGGCGCCGTAGGTGGTGGCCGGCCAGACGGCGGCCACGGCGGCCAGCGGCCCCGTCTGCGCCGCGACGTCGATCAGGGCCCGGAGCAGTTCGGCGACCGGGAGCTGGTCGGGGGACCTGCTGTCGACCGCCGTGCCGAGCTGGGTCAGCGTCGACTCGTCGATGAACCACCCGGCGATCCAGAACCCGAGCAGCACCATGGGGGGCAGCGAGATCAGCGCGTAGAACGCCAGGCTGGAACTGGTCGTCACGAACTCCGGGCTGCGCAGCCAGGTGACGAACCTGCGCACCGGCTCGGGAAGGTCCTGCCAGCCGTTCCGGAGGCCCTCCCGCAGCCGGTTCGCCCGGCCCTGGTCGGTGCTCACCCGGTCCTGCTACCCCGGGCGGCGGGCGCTCCACGACCGGCGACGTTGCGATCCGATGACTCCCGGCGGACAGGCCGTCGAGCCGGCGGTGGGGCGCCTGCAGGCGCAGCTCGTCGTAGCGCCCCAGCAACGACTGCCCCGCGGGGGTCAGGGTGGGTGATCTCCCGGCGGGTGACCTCGGACTGCCGCCGGTCGACCAACCCGGCCCCGACCAGCCGGTCGACGAGCCGGCTGGCGGTGGGGACCGGGACGCCCATGCGCTCGCGGAGCACGTACCAGGACGTCGTCGTCCTCGGCCGCTGTTCCGTTCGGACGGGACTCCGCCGCTGGTCGTCACCCGCCGGGTGGCACGCCAACAGTTGGCTCACCACAATGGTCGCCGAGGGTGGAGCGAGGCACCGAGCCGGTGCCCCGGCGCGAGTCGTCACGACCTCGTCATGGGCGTGCAGGTGCTGACCGCGTCGACGTGGGCACCGCTGACGAGGTGCACCGGGCGGACCCAGGGACGGCGCTCGGCGGCTCGACCCCGACCGACGGAGAGGAGTGGCTGATGAACCGCGTGGACCGGATAGCAGAGCCGTGGGGGACCCGTACGCCGTACGGGCCGGGGGAGACCTGGCCCACCCGGGTGGACACCCACCTGGCCGAGGGGCTGACCGAGGACGACGTCGACCGGTGGGTGCAGTCGGCGACGGTGTTGCACTCGAACGGCGACGGGCTGGACATCGCCGTCAAGGGCGACGAGATCGTCGGGGTGCGCGGGCGGGCGGTGGACCGGGTCAACCACGGCCGGCTCGGCCCCAAGGACCTCTTCGGCTGGCAGGCGAACAACTCACCCGACCGGCTGACCAAGCCCCTCATCCGGCGCGACGGCGAGCTGGTCGAGACCGACTGGGACACCGCCATGGACGCGGTGGTGAACCGGACCAAGGAACTGCTCGACGAACAGGGGCCGAGCGCGATCAGCTTCTACACGACCGGTCAGCTGTTCCTGGAGGAGTACTACACCCTCGGCCTGATCGCGCACGGGGGCATCGGCACCAACCACGTCGACGGCAACACCCGGCTCTGCACGGCCACGGCGGCCGCGGCGCTCAAGGAGTCCTTCGGCAGCGACGGCCAGCCCGGCTCCTACACCGACATCGACTCCGCCGACGTCATCGCGCTCTTCGGGCACAACATGGCCGAGACCCAGACGGTGCTGTGGACCCGCATCCTGGACCGGCTGGCCGGCCCCAACCCCCCGCAGGTGATCTGCGTCGACCCGCGCGAGACCCCGGTGGCGCGAGCGGCCGCCGTCCACCTGGCGCCGCGCCCGGGCACCAACCTGATGCTGATGAACGCCCTGCTGCACGAGGTCATCGCCAACGGCTGGGTCGACGAGGAGTACGTCTCGGCGCACGCGGTCGGCTTCGCGGAGCTGCGCACGCGGCTCGCCGACTATCCGCCGGAGCTGGCCGCCCAGGTGTGCGACGTCCCGGTCGAGCAGATCCGGGCGGCCGCCCGGATCCTCGGCCAGGCGAGGAGGCTGATGTCCAGCGTGCTGCAGGGCTTCTACCAGGGCGCCCAGGCCACCGCGGCGGCCACGCAGGTCAACAACCTGCACGTCCTCCGCGGCATGCTCGGCAAGCCCGGCTGCGGCCTGCTGCAGATGAACGGCCAGCCGACCGCGCAGAACACCCGGGAGTGCGGCGCGGACGGCGACCTGCCGGCCTTCCGCAACTGGTCCAACGAGGAGCACGTGCAGGACCTGGCGCGGGTCTGGAACCTCGACCCGATGCAGATCCCGCACTACTCGCCGCCCACCCACGCGATGCAGATGTTCCGCTACGCCGAGGAGGGCTCCATCTGCTTCATGTGGGTGCAGGCGACCAATCCGGCCGTCTCCCTGCCGGAGCTGGGCCGCGTCCGGGAGATCCTCGCCCAGGACCGGCTGTTCCTGGTCGTGCAGGACATGTTCCTGTCCGAGACCGCCCAGCTGGCCGACGTCGTGCTCCCGGCCGCCGGGTGGGGGGAGAAGACCGGCACGTTCACCAACGTCGACCGTACCGTGCACCTGTCGGAGAAGGCCGTCGAGCCGCCGGGGGAGGCCCGCCCCGACCTGGACATCTTCATCGACTTCTCCCGCCGCCTGGGCCTGCAGGACAAGGACGGCCAGCCGCTGGTGAAGTGGGACGACCCGGAGACCGCCTTCGAGGGGTGGAAGGAGTGCACCCGCGGCCGGCCGTGCGACTACACCGGCCTCTCCTACGCCAAGCTGCGCGGCGGCAGCGGCATCCAGTGGCCCTGCAACGACGAGCACCCCGACGGCACCGAGCGGATCTACGTCGACGGGCAGTTCTGGGCCGCGCCGGACTACTGCGAGAGCTACGGCCGGGACCTGGTGACCGGCGCCCCGCTGTCCCCGACCGAGTACAAGGCCATGAACCCCACCGGCAAGGCCGTGCTCAAGGCCGCCGAGTACGTGCCCCCGCACGAGCTGCCCAGCCAGGAGTTCCCCTTCCAGCTGATCACCGGCCGGACGCTCTACCACTTCCACACCCGCACCAAGACCGCCCGGGCGCCGCAGCTGCAGAAGGCCGCGCCGGAGGTCTGGGTGGAGCTGTCCGCGAGCGATGCCGCCGACCGGGGGTTCCAGGAGGGCGACCTGCTGGAGGTCAGCACGCCGCGCGGCCGGGTCGAGGCCCGGCTGCGGATCAGCGGCATCCGGCCCGGCGTCGCCTTCCTGCCGTTCCACTACGGCTACTGGGACACCCCCGGGAACTCCCAGCCGGACGGCGAACGGGGCCGGGCGGCCAACGAGCTCACGATGACCGACTGGGACCCGGTCTCCAAGCAGCCGCTGTTCAAGTCCGCCGCCGCCCGCGTCGAGCGGTTGGCGGCCGGCGACGGCCGCCCCTCGGCGGCGCCGACCACCACCGCGTCCCGGCCCGTCGTCGACGGCGTCCCGCCCACGCGAGGCGGCCCGGGGGCCGACGCGACCGAGCAGTTCGCGACCACGGCAGGAGGCGCACGGTGAAGCTGGGACTGGCCATCGAGGAACTGCACCGGTCGGAGAACCACCTCGCCGGCGCGCTGCTGGCAATGTCGGACCGGCACAAGGCCGACCACGAGGTCTTCCACGTCGCCCGCGACATCGCCCGGTGGTCGCAGGAGCACGTCCGGGCCCTGGCCGCGATCGGCGGGGACTTCGGCGTCGACCTGGACCCCGAGCCGAAGGGCGACCCGAACGTCCTGGAGCGCGTCCGGCAGACCGCGTCGGACCTGCTGGGCCGCAGCAGCGCACCGGGACTCCTGCTGCTCGCCGACCTCCGGCACGTCTACCGGGAGGCCTCCGGCACGTCGCTGGACTGGGAACTGCTGGCCCAGGGCGCGCAGGGGGCCCGGAAGAAGGAGCTCCTGGAGCTGGCGGAGCGCTGCCACCCCGACACGCTGCGCCAGGTCCGCTGGGCCAACGGCAAGCTCAAGGAGTCGGCGACCCAGGTGCTGGTGAGCTGATGGAGCAGCCACCGGCCACCCGCGTCGTGCTGCGCCCGCTGGCGACGCCGCTGCCCCTGGGGTTCCTCGCCCTGGCACTGGCCACGACCGTCTTCAGCGCCGTGCAGCTGGGCTGGGTCCCGCCCGACCAGGGGCGCATCGCCGCCCTCACCGCGCTCGCCGCCACGCTCCCGCTCCAGCTCCTGGCGGCGGTGATCGGCTTCCTCACCCGTGACCCGGTCGCCGCCACCGGGATGGGGCTGCTCAGCGGCACCTGGGCGATCGTCGGGCTGACCACGCTGACCTCGCCACCGGGGAGCACCAGCGCCGGGCTCGGCGTCCTGCTGGTCGCCTCCGCGGTGGCGCTGCTGGTGCCGGCCGCTGCCGCGGCCGGCAGCAAGGTCGCGCCCGCTGCCGTGATGGCGGTGGCCGCTCTCCGGTTCGCGGTGACGGGCGGCTACGAGATGACCGGCTCGGCGGACTGGAAGGCGATCGCGGGCTGGGTCGGGCTCGCGCTGGCTGCCCTCGCCCTGTACACCGCGCTGGCGCTGGAGCTGGAAGGTGCCCAGGGACGTACCGTGCTCCCCGTCGGCCGGCTCGGCGCCGGGCGGACGGCGATGGACGGCGACGGGTCGCTGGAGCCGGCCTCGCTGGCCCAGGAGGCCGGGGTCCGTCCCCAGCTGTGACGCACGATGGACGCAGCGGACCGGCGCGCGCCCTGCCCGGCCCGACGACGAGAGGGATGGCGTGCCAGCAAGCACTGCACCGAGCCGGTCCCGGCTCTGGCCCGTGGCGCTCGGGTTGGTGGTCACCCTCGCCGGCTGCACGGCCGGCGCGACGGACGACGCTGGGAGCTCGCCGACGGCGGACAGCGACCCCGCGGAGGCGGCCCAGGCCGTCGTCGCGACGCCGAGCGACCCGACCGTGCTGCTCGACCAGCAGTCGCCCGACGCACTGGCCCAGGCCACGTCCGCCACGTTCTTCTCGTCCGCGCCGCTGGTGGTCATCGCCCCGGCCGACGATGCCCGAGCGGTCGACCAGGCGGCCGCGGACGGCGACCGGCTGCACGCCCCGGTCCTGCTGTCAGCGGCCGCCGGAGACGGGGGCGCACTCGTCGACGAGGTGCGCCGGCTGGGCGCACGCACCGCGCTCGTGCGCGGGACGTCCGAGCCCACGCCGGAGTTGCCGGACGACGTCACCGTGGTCACCGCACCGGGGGAGGTCCCGGCGACGCAGGCTCCTCGGCCGGCTTCCGGCGTGACCGTGCTCGTCCCTGCGGCGCCGGACCCGGCGCTGGCGCCGGGGGTGGCCGCGGCGGCCGCCACCGCCCGGACCGCCGGGGCGACGGTCGTCCCGGTGGCCGGCGCCGACCCGCGCGCCGACCCGGCCGCGATCACGGCGCTGGCGCAGCAGCGACCGGACCACGTGGTCGCCGTCGGAGCCGGCTTCGGACCCGTCGACCGACTGGCGGCCCGGGTCGCCACCGCGGCCACCGGCGTCCAGCTGCCCGGTGGGGGACAGGTGTTCTTCCCGGACCGCCGGCTGGTCGCGCTCTACGGCCACCCCGGCACCGGCAGCCTCGGCGCGCTGGGTCAGCAGGACCTGCCCGCCAGCATCGCCCGTGCCCGGTCGGTCGCCGCCGAGTACGACCCGCTCAGCGACGTCCCCGTCGTCCCGACGTTCGAGCTGATCGCCACCGTCGCCCAAGGTGCTCCGGGCGCGGACGGCGACTACTCGGGTGAGTCCTCGATCGACGACATCCGGCCATGGGTCGAGGAGGCCGGCCGGCAGGGGCTGTACGTGGTCCTCGACCTGCAGCCGGGCCGGGCGAGCCTGCTCGAGCAGGCGGAGCTCTACCAGCCGTTGCTGGAGCTGCCCTACGTCGGCCTGGCGTTGGACCCGGAGTGGCGGCTGGGGCCGGACCAGGTGCCGCTGCAGCAGATCGGCAGCGTCGACGTGGCCGAGGTCAACGAGGTCACGCACTGGCTGGCCGACCTCACCGTGGCCCACCAGCTCCCGCAGAAGCTGCTCGTCGTCCACCAGTTCCGGCTGTCCATGATCCGCGGCGAGGAGGCCCTGGACCTCTCCTCGGACTCCGTGGCGGTGCTGGTGCACATGGACGGGCAAGGGGCGGTGCCGGTCAAGGAGGGCACCTGGGCGGCGGTGGTGGGCGCCCTGCCGCCGGGCACGCCGATGGGCTGGAAGAACTTCTACGTCATGGACCCGTACACCATGAGCCCGGCCGAGACGATGGCCGAGCAGCCGATCCCGCTGATGATCTCCTACCAGTAGCCGGGACGACCGGCCCGTGCGCGGGCGCTGCTCGGCCGGCTCTTTGCGGTTCCTTGACGATCGTCGGACGAACGCCGGTTCGCGGCGCCGGACCGGCACCGAAGCGGCAAGCTCTCCCCATCCACCCGGCAGGGAGCCGTCCTGCCCACGCACTCGGGAGCGCCCATGAGCACGGTCCTCGAAGCGCCCAGCACCGCCACCCTGCCGACCAGCGTGGTGGCCCGCCGGGCACAGTGCCCGGCCTGTGACTCCCGGGAGGTGGACGACGGGCCGCAGGAGTTCGACCCGGTCTCGTGGACGGCGCCGCTCGCCTGCCGTCGGTGCGGCCACCGGTGGTCGGTCTGCTGCTGACGGGCGCGAGCCGGCCGGCCACCCCTGACAGATGCCAACAGTTGGTGGGTGCATCATGGACGGGTGTCCAGTGCTGCCCACGTCCCGGCGGCCGGCTCACGGAGTCCTCGGCGCGGATGGACCGGCCTGCGGCGGTGGACCGCCGAGGGACTGCGCACGTCCGAGACCGGGCTGCTCGTGCTCGCACTGGCCATCGGTGCCGGTACCGGCGTGGGCGCGGTCGGGTTCCGCTGGCTGATCGTCGCGATCACCCGGGTCTTCACCGGGTACGCCGACCGCTCGGTGCACGGCCGTGTCCCGCACGCCTGGTGGCCGGCACTGGGGCCGTGGTTCGTGCTGCTCACCCCGGTGGTCGCCGGGCTGCTCTACGGCCCGCTGGTGCAGTGGGGGGCGCGGGAGGCGCGCGGTCACGGCGTGCCGGAGGTGATGCTGGCGGTCGCCCACCGGGGTGGGCGGATCAAGCCCCGGGTGGCCGTCGTCAAGGCGCTGGCCAGCGCGCTGACCATCGGGGGCGGTGGCTCGGTGGGCCGGGAGGGGCCGATCGTGCAGATCGGCTCCGCGCTCGGGTCCACCGCCGGCCAGCTGGCCCGGGTGCCGGAGGACCGGATGCGGGTGCTCGTCGCCTGCGGCGCGGCCGGTGGCATAGCGGCCACCTTCAACGCCCCGTTGGCCGGCGTCGTCTTCGCGCTCGAGATCATCCTGCGCGACTTCGCCGCCCGGTCGTTCGGCATGGTGGTCGTCGCCTCGGTGGCCGCGAGCGTGGTCGGGCGCGCGCTGCTGGGCGACGACGCCTTCCTGGACCTCCCGCAACTGGAGGTGCAGCACGTCTCCGCCTATGCGGTCTTCGCCGTGCTCGGGGTGCTGGGCGGGCTGGCAGGCGTGTTCTTCACCCGGGTGCTGTACGCGGTGGAGGACCTCTGTGACCGGCTCTGGCGGGGGCCGGAGTGGTTGCGCCCGGGCGCCGGCGGCCTGCTGGTCGGCCTCGTGCTGCTCGTCGTCCCGCAGATGTACGGCGTGGGCTACCCGGTGCTCGGCGCGGCGGTCGCCGGGCAGTACACGATCGGCTTCCTCCTCGTGCTGCTCGTCGCCAAGGTGCTGGCCACCAGCCTCACCCTCGGCATCGGCGGGTCGGGTGGGGTCTTCGCGCCCAGCCTGTTCCTCGGCGCGGTCCTGGGCGCAGCCCTGGGGCAGCTGTCCGCCGACCTCCTCCCCGGTGTCACGGGGGCACCGGGAGCGGTCGCGTTGGTGGGCATGGGCGCCGTCTTCGCCGGGTCCGCGCGAGCCCCGATCACCGCCGTCCTCATCGTCTTCGAGCTCACGGGCGAGTACGGCCTCATCCTGCCGCTGATGACGGCGGTGGTACTGGCCACCGGCGTGAGCCACCTGCTCAGCCGGG
>Ga0210040_10002133_pt1 | contig 28445 bp, 9 predicted proteins | sample CryGeyCG12114_NA_FD_185462 | JGI IMG/M metagenome (GOLD analysis project Ga0210040, IMG submission 185462) | Groundwater microbial communities from aquifer - Crystal Geyser CG19_WC_8/21/14_NA (SPAdes) (version 2) | ecosystem: Environmental > Aquatic > Deep subsurface > Groundwater | place: USA... | reverse complement strand
TGTAGGCATATGAAAAAATGTAATCCTTGCAGACAGTGACAGACAGATGACAAAAGGCAGTTTATAACTTTAAGGTCAACCATCAATTTCTTTCCTAACTCAGGCATGACTTATTGACAATGGGTGTGAATAATCTGCCACGTCGGGTAGTCTGTACAAAAACTATTTGTTTTCTTTACAAGTCAAGAATAAGTAATACAAGGGTTTCACTTAAAGATGACTTGTAGGTTTACACGCATATAGAATACAGGGACAACCCAAAAAACTGACGCTTTATATTGTTTAATTGGGTAGTTAGTTAGTTTTATCACCTGAACTGGAATATGAATTCACACTTGAGTAAATAAAAAGCAGCAAAAAATGATTTGCAAGTAATGCTAGACGAGTTAGTTAGAGTTCAGTTAAAATTTGAATCTGTGAGAGGAAAAATCAGACAATCCTCCATTGTTAAGCCACACAATAGATTTAGATTCACCTTTACTTCCTAACTTGGAGGACTATACGGAAAGCCTCCTTGACTGATTTATTCTCTATTCAGTTTTGACTTATAAATTTGCTCCCTGTTGTACATGTAAGGGTGTAATGTAAAGAAAGATTTCCTTTGGTTAGGAGTCAGTGAGCAGAAAATTACGTGCACGACCACTTGAATGATGAGTATTGTATGAAGAAAAGTCAATCTCTTCTTCCCCTTTTTTCTCTGTCATCTGATGAACACGAATAGAATTTGAGCTTTAGGTAAGTAGCTTTTAAATTTTCAATTTCACTCTCATTCTTGACAATTTCAAAGAATATTCTGTCCATATTAATACCCTTACTTATTGCCACAAAATTATTGGGTAAGCCAAATCGTGCGCAAAAGTTTAACTTTTTCTTCCGCTTGTCACCGCATTCCCCTGTTACTAACTCGAATCCATTAGTCAAAAGCTGAATGATTGATTTGAGCCATCACTATTTTGTCTACATGGTGCAATATACCAAAAAGTTTCTCCTCCACCATGTCAATCACAATCTGAAGTTGATGGCAAATTCACTGCACTGTGTGGTATGATGATAAGTTGCATTTATTTTTCCCCGTGTTAATCATCATAGTTCATAGATGAGAGAGGAATTTAAGCCCTGTAGTTAGTTGTTAATTAGTTGGGATCTAAAAAATTTAAGTGCGGTGAAGCTTTCATCAATGCGACGCAATTTGCTTGCATCATAACTTTATCCTATATTACTCCTCTAGGGTAAGAGGTCTACGAAATAATTCCCCCCCCTTTTCTGCGAAAAGCAAACAAAAGCTTCAATTTAGCAATTCTCACACTCAACCGCTCATTGAAAAATAGACTCAAAAGGATTGAGATCATGCAAAAGCCATTTCGTCATATTAGTGCTCTAATGCACAACAATTGGTTAAAATTGCTAACTTCATACGGCTGACAGCTGCCGACTGTGAATGAAAAAAAAAGTTTCTATGTGACAATAATAAAACTACTTTAACCATCACAATTTGAATACAACATATGTTTCACGAATTTTTGCATTCTGGGTTGCAATAATCATTGATGTTGTGTACATAAGCCAGAGAGTTTTATTAAAATTGTCCTTTGGCTGCTTATTCCATGAAAAGTAAATGACCACACATTTCAACATGTCCGTCTGCCATGCAATAATGGGCCCAAAAAATTTCATGAAGGCATGCCACCACAGCGTTTTATGTGCTCAGCATACTAACATATCTTTGTCCATCGTTGCGATGATATTTTATTGTTATATTCATGGAGCGAAAAAAACTTTTGCCGCACAACCAGAAGGGACGAAAAAAAAGCTGGAGAGTGATAAGAACCTGGATGAAATTGCTTACTCATGGTTTGCTGAGCATATTTGGGATATGTGCAAAAGAAGGGAAACATGTCAACCTCAGTTCACATTGTACACATGGGAAAAAAATAAAAGAATTGATGCACGAAATCTACTTTCCTTTTCAGAAGAGGACGGCAAAACCTTTATATATATTATAGCATGATGATCATATCATAAACATGATTAGATGGGCGGATAAGCGATTATACGGACTGAGAGGAAAGGATTGTAGTTTTGCATTGTTATGTATGGCAGTGAGGAGAAAGTTGGAAACCAATCCCATTGATTTCATCCACATTATTGTGTCCATATCAATTCAGATGACTTTTTATTTACACATAGCGTATACATGCCAAATCAATGTGGTTGACAATGGCGGCATATTATAGTCTTGCCAGCAAATGGATTAAAGAGGCGGAATCAAAGCAACAGAGCCACATTGAAGTTTAAATGAACCCTACAAATGGTTAAAAGTTCAGTAATTATGTATCAATATGCAGCATTACAATGTTGGTAACTTTTATGTATCTGTGGCAAGCAACTGGAACTTTGACCCAAATATGTAATATACTCATACAGTTGGCACCTTGTTTTCTCGGGATATAAGAGTTCACCACATGAAATAGAAAGTTGCCTTCATTTGCAGACATTCCAACTATGAGAATGATTATCAAACTGACATGTGTGCGAGACACACAGACACAAACAAGTACACAAAGGAAGAAATCAGTGGAGCGTATTGAATTCTATGTGTTCTTTGATGTGAAAAACTAAAACTGAAAAACTGTATACAAAAGTTTTGTCCTCTCTATCAGCTTCAAAACAAAGAGAGACAGCGTCTTTTTACCAATAACTAGAAGCTAACGTTGTGTGATATTTGCGGGTGCATCTATAACTTTTTGTAGAAACAATGTTTTCATTTACTGTGTAACAAAAAGTTCTCAAATTCATTTTTCCCTATTCAAAAACATACAAACACATTGCAGTCCTGAAAATCTTTGATTAATTTCAAGTATCACGTCTCAAAGTTTCTCAATCGATTGATAATTTAAGTTTGTGTCAACTACTGTCTGAATGTAACAAAATAAAACACATGTATGCTTTAATTAGACAGAAATTTTCCCTTTTCTCCCGAATGGCACAATGCAGCCTTTCATTGTTACATGATTCTTTGAATCAGCAAATTTGCGCATGGCTATGGCACAATGCCATGAGCCATGATCATGTATCCTTATTTTTTGGACACCAACAACATCATTTTCCATCAAATCAGTGGGATGATGGTATGACTGGGCATTGACACAGTAGGTGAGTAAAAACAAGAATAGGAAATTGCTTTCCTAACGTTATTTTCCCACCCAGAGCGTACAAAAACAAATTGGATGAGAAATTGGTGATGGACAAAGCTAGATATATACACATCCACCCATCCATATGTATCTGCCGTCCAGTCAGTCACAAAAAAATTATTGGCTGACTCCGACTTTTCCCCTTTTCCTTTAAATGAGTTCTCATTCCTCTCTCTGTGTGAAAAAAATTCTTCTAAGCACGTACCAAAGTAACGATGGACATCAATGAAACATAAACCAGAGCAAGTTTACTGTACAACTGTTTTTGAGCGACTTATTTCAAATTTAAAGCACATTACATGGTATCAAGGGAAATTAAAAAGGGTTTGTTATTGAGAAATGATTGAGTAAATGGTTGCAATGCCACCAACCACTAAAAGCTACCCAAATTAAGATCTATAAACGCACAAAATATAGTTGTGTACCTAAAATGAAACCTTTACGCAATATAACATTAGATGCAAACTAAACCAAAACAAAATGTGATACCCAAATTAAAAATTTCTCATTCATTAGTTAGTACATCATATTAAATACTAAAAAACTATACAATGTACTGTCTGAACAACAAAAATTTTGCCAATCGGTTTATCCATAGCATAGGCGGATAAGTCTAATTTGAAGATAGCAGAATTCATTGCCCAGTAGACAAATAGTTGAAAGCAGAGAATGGCAAAATCCAACTTACCCACAACGATTAAATGAACGAAATGTCCTATAGGAGGAGTCGTACTTATTTGGCATTCGTAGATCCCAGAGTCCCGTTTCTATAAATCAAATAAATCACGTCCATTCATCCAAACCACTTCAATCACATGTAAACTACTGCAGGATGATCAGGCTGAATTTTTGCATTATCTAACAAACACGCTCAAAAGTAAGCCATTGCTTTGAAGGGTAAAAGTTTGCATAAAAAAGATAAATGACTTTATTTGACAACCAGTTTTTTGGGATGTCACAACTAAACTTGTGATTACATATAGAGAGGAAAGTTAGTTTCACTTTCCCTTAACTTATGCGGCTTAATGTTATATGACCAGGGAAAAGTGGTTTTCATCATCACCGAAAGTTAATTTTCACTTGACTATAAGACTGGTGAAAGGGAATAGCTTTGGGCCAAGAACAACTTCTTTCTACAGAGTGTAAATGGACGTTCAAGGCAAGTAAAGGGACTCACCTGGGGATATCTAATTTGTAAAGTCCATTCCTCTGTGTGCGGCTTATGAACTGCTATGAACCGTTGATCGCTCGTGTAAGTGTCGCGTCCCACTGTTAATAAATGGATGTCACGATGTCTCACCCATGAAATCTGGACACACAAAAAAAAAGGTTATAAGTTTGTAAATTGGAGGACAAGGGGAAAAAAGTGGCCTCTGTTGAAAAGACAAAAAATGTAGAATGAAGACAGTTTGTTGCACACAGGACTTACAGTGCGATTCCCAGCATTGCGAACACGACATGTGAGTGATGCCATTTTGCCAACTAACGCAGTCACGTTTTTTGAGTATTCCATATCAAAAGAAGGTCCTGGAGGGCTGTAACTCAACTTGAAATCAAATTCTTCATCCTCTTCTGCGTGATTTGTGGACAGGACTGAAATAAAAGAGAGAAAAGTTGTCAGTCATTGGTATTTTATCATAGTAAGTGTACATTCTCTATGCAAATTGAAATGGAAATGTAATGCGGCTCATACAGGAAGTTTAAAGTAAAGTTTTTGTAATAAATTCCCACCTAGAATACATAAGATTGCTAAATTATGAAGGTATGAGAAGCGTGCACATATTTTTTCCGAAACGAGATTGGCAGGATCGTAAATACTGCTTTTCGTGTTACTTTCATCATCACATGTTAACTTAACAACACATTATATGAGGTGGTGCTGGCCTGTGCCAAATTTATTGAGATATATTGACCATGAAAAAAGATATAAACCCGAAACCTAACAATGATTACACTACCATGTGAGTCTATATCTTGATCAACATAAAAGTCAATTGCTAAAAAAGGATCATAAAGTAGGATAAAAGACTGGGTGAAATATAAGAGAGTTGTACGTTCTCATAGTACACAACGCCACGGGTTTATAAAATGCAGTATAGATGTCTTATTTCTTTGAATTCACAATCATTGCATAATGCATTCATTTATTCTATTTTGAAGGTCCATGTAAGAATTCCTCAAGGGGGGAAACTAACTTGCCCAATGTATGGAAAAAAGTGTAAGCTTCAAAGCTTACAATGTAATCCTTTCGGATGTTTGTTTGTGTATACTTCAGGTAAATCCGACTAGCAAGGAAAGATGCTGTAGAATCTTTTAACTATGATATAGAACATTTTACTTTTCTAGACTCCCTCCTTGGTTGTGTTTCTTAAACCCGAGTAATATTTTAGTTGTAGCTAGTGCCACCAAATCGCTTATCATTGTAAGATGTGCGTGAAACTTTTTCCCACTGTGAATTGCACATGTAAATCATAGAACCGTAGCCAAATGCTGCTGTCAAATTTTAACTATATGGTGTAGAATGGTACAACTAACCATATGGGATGTATTTAACCCAGCAACTAGTAGCAAGCGGAATGATTCATATGTATGTGTTCCCCAAAATATTACAAAAGAATAACTCTTTATTTTTAAAGCGTACTCAACAAGAAGAAATTCATATTTGGGAACCAATATATTTCACTCGCACGAGTGAGCACAATATGAACCTCATGGGGCAAGTTACTGTTGAGAAACATTGGCTATATATTTTGTTGTCCGTACTTGGCTGTACCAGCAGGGAATACACGCATACACAATTTTATATGTACGAGAAAATAAGAGATTTTCACAACGTGTAATAAACAGGGGGAGACACCTAGTTATTATCGTTGCGATAAACCCGGAGAAAACGTGTTCAATCCCATTATAGTTGACGTTATATCTGATTTTTTGTGAGGAAAAGTGTGAGAATTATTGCCAACTAACGAACTAAGAATAAGATTAACACATTTTTAATACTCGCTCAGTCAGTTAACATTGCTGAGGAATATAAAGTTTTGTAAATGTGAACTGGATAAGAATCTTTGATAAAATCGTCTTATTCACTTTGGATTCTTAAATATTTTTTTCGTTTTATATTTAGCTAGCTAGGTAAGCAAAATGAAAAATCAAATCACAATCGTAAATTCAATTATAACTGATATTGTCATTATTTACGACTACGACTACAGATCCTAGAAGAGAAAACTTTTTTGAGATGAAAGTTATGAGAACAATTGAATCAAAATGCTATACCTTGCACGACTTTATTTCACATTATTCAAAAAAATGATTTCATATCGAATAACTTTTTCAGTGATTATAGTTTTTTCACTAATGTTGGATTTATGTTGAAAGAAATTGTGAACTTCCTTACTATTTTTAGCTTTCTCACATTTGATTGAACCAACTTATTTCTCACTCAGTTTTTTCAATAATAAAACTTACTGATTTTATAATAATTTCTGTTTTCAAGTATCTTGTATTTTGATAGTTTATGATGAGTTGTAATCAAATAATGCAGTGCTTGGAAACACTCCCGCAGTCAGAAATAGAAAGGATGGAATTAAAGCATTTTTTTGGGTCTTGTTATCAATCAATATAACATGTTTGGTTGGAGACTTCTTGGAAACACTAGACTCGAAAAGACGCAATCATTTTACAACATAATTTGATTCTTTTTTCAAAAATGAGTTCATAGATTGAGTTGGTGAGCCAATATTGACAACAGAAGCGAAAAAAATGCAAAAAAATACATATATCTATTTGGATCTGTTTTAACTCAATTCCGTATGATGGTTTGCTTTGGTCTGAAATATTGCTAACTAACTATTTAGCACTAGCTGGTCAAATTAAAAAATCAAGCATATGTAACTGCGTTATAAATTATCCACTTATTTAAAAATTGCTTCGTCAGCTTATAAATATATAACCTCAACGCCTATTAAATGAGCTGCTGATTATTATTACATTTCGATATTTCAAAAGCAGTGCAATTTTCAACCTAAACTCATGAAGAAAGTAAAAAGCTGTGAACCAAGATATACAAGCTTCCAATAATCCAATGTTAAATCTGCGTCGCCAAATGCAATTTATTTCAAGAAATTGGATTTTTATTTTAATCTAAAGCCTTATGTACATCATCTATCCAATTTTGTTTCATTTTAGTTCGCTTCAAATTCAGATTCTTCGAATTATAATAAGCAAAAAAGTCTCAACTTATGCAACCAATAATCTCGACATTATTGAATCCAGGCACACTGCATTATGTATACACTTTACACTTTAATGGATAAATGTTGACATATTGCAAATTCGGCTCCATGTGTTGTTTTATCTTCACAGCTCAACCTATTTCCATGCTGAATTTTTAATGAGCTTTCGCGGTGCATTAGAGCGCCACTTTTTCTGCGCACAACTTAAATGCAAAATAAAAGGTTGCCAAAATGATTGATGAGGTTTACGCAGCTCCTTTTAAGCTTTCGTATTCCATTTGCTCTCCCTTTTTGTCTGATTTCGAAAGCAACCTTAATGGAAAAGTTGGCTCGTTCAATTATTTTCTTTACACAACCACTTCCCAATCCCATGCATTTTGTATTCCACATGCATTCATTGCATTCCATCAAATCTATACGAATTTGCATATCATGCACGAAACTGTAAATCCCCTTGAATACAATCCCTCCGCATTTTGCGAAACAAGTCTCTGTCTTTTGTTTACTTTCAATACACAATTTTTTTCATTCATAAAGTGAACAAGTTTCAACTTGTTTCAAACTAATAGAGTAGTCTAAAATCTTTACGCGGCCTGTATACCTAACCCTGCGTTCAAATGAAGTTAGTTACATAGTTAGTTAGTTAGTTAGGGCCGTCAAAACTTGTTTATTTGGAGCCCTAAAGAAGTGACTACTACGAAAAGTAAGTAAGCTCTACCCATAATAAATTGCTGACTACAGTTCATACAAAACTTTGCTAAAAGCAACCATCACTAATTATCATTGTGTGTTAAGTCATTTTGGCTCTCTAAAAGCTTTAATGTACACACAGAGTCATATAGTCCGGCTGCCAAATCCCTTATCTCTTTTAATCCCATGTAACAACGAGAATTTGCTTCTCTAACTTTCCATGTATACAACGAGTGACAACCTTCTTGTATCTGATTAATGCCGTTCACACTAATTCCCTTACTGGAGCAAAATTCTGCTGGGGAGAAAGCTTTTGAAGGAAACTGAAAGTTGACAAAGCGCATTGTTTATTTCTCGGGCTAAAAAGAAAGGCTGACGGGAATTTATGTAAATAGCATTCCTGAAAAGACTATAAACTTTCTTAATATCATCAGCGTGTGCGTTTTGGGGCTCATGTCAAGTTTCCTATGCATTATACACCAGGCTGGAATGATGGATTGGGCGATATCGTCAGCTGTACTTGCATAAAAGTAACAATGCAACGTGCTGTATGTTTTCTTGTATTTAGATTTCGATTAAGAAAGGTGTTGGAACAACCCATTCCAAAATAAGATGAAAACTACTTGTCTTTTCTATCGAAAGTTCAAATTGAATTAGGAAAAATGGGAATCTAGAAATGTATTAAATACTTTGTTTTCGCATATTCTCAATTCGTTGTATAGTGTTATACTGTGGAATTTCGGAGTTACTAACTAACTAACTAAGTTCATAATACAGCTCACTGTAAGAACATATTAGAGCCTCTGGACAATATTTGCTAGGTAAAATGACTGTAAATTACTGTGAGCTAGTCCGTTAATCAGATTTGTGTGTGACTGGCTTTCACTTAATAGATCGTGACAGCTAAAATGACTCCTTTTTCTTCGGTAGTGTATGAAACTACGGTGGTCTCACTGAATAATGAAATAAATGTTATCATGAAAACTCTAGTGTCAAAGTGCGAATAAAAAGTCACAGTATTCTCGAATAAATCGATATTGTGACATTAGTTGAACCTGATTTGTAAGGTTAGTAATTGGAAAATGTAGATTTAGATTTATATGAAGTCGAACTTTGCTCCCACGTTCAATTTAACGAGTTGCATTGAAAAAAATTGATAATTTATTTATGATAATTTGGTTTGCATTGTCTTCACTGTTATAAAAAACTGAACGAGTATATTCTAAGAATCAGTTGAAGGCTACACGTTTCAAAACACGTCAGCAAATACAGTATTATTTGCATTCATTGTCTGCAATTTTTTTCCCTCCAGTTTGTTTGCCATGAGCTCAAACAAGTTTTTACATCTTTCAATAAGCATAAGGTATTGTATACTTGCATTGAATGAAAATCACACTGCTGGTAATGGTTTCTGGAAATTACATGATAATGAAATGAAAAATATGCTGTCCCTGAAACTTACAATACACCACGGGTTTTGAGCTTGCACACCGTACACTACAAATACTAAGTTAGAATCCCTTGTAAGGATAAAAATCAATTACTTTGGCTTTGGCCAACTTGTAAAAATATGCTATCCACTCTTTTATTCGCTCCTAGATCATGGGGATTGGTTATGTAGTACAGAACTGTACACACTAAATACAAAATCCTTAGCACAATACAGCAAATGGACAAAAGACATTATTCTGCGCATTAAAGGACAAGCTTTATACCCATTGTTGATGGCAGATATATAATTTTTCTTTAGTATACACAATGATGGGCAAGAAAAAAACTTATGTTAAATAATATGGAGAGAAAAAAGTGTGGGATCCATTATTGCCATAAGCCTTTTCTTCCAATGAATTGCAGACTTTCACTGGCTGGTTTTCACCAGTGATTGAGAGTGCCAAATCTATTGTGTTCTTCTATCCGCATTTACTTTTGTGTCCTATTTGGCATTTTTGGTTAAAAAATATCTGCATCAATACTCATGAAAAGGAGGGAACTTGAAGGCAAAAATTTGAACCAATAGTTTTTCCCCTAAAAAATATTTTATTGACTATCTAAACCACTATTTATGCATTGTATGGCATGTGGCTCGGTTACAACTTATTTTCTGTGGATAAACTTTACATAGAGAACCATTTTTTCTTCTTTTTGGTCTACTGACACATAATAAAGTGCATGAGGCTAGGTCCTACGTAAAAAGATATATTTTGGAGCATGCACACCATTTGTTTTCATTTGGAACTGGATATCGTTCCGTTAACGAGGCCAAAGACCAGTCTATGTATTCAACCCTTGTTTCATACATTTGTTTAGGCTCCTTTTTTAAGTAATTCAATTTGTCCACACAGCTTGTGCTACATACAAAGTTCCTTAAGCAGGGGGAAGTAGACAAGTTTGGTGTACTTTTTCCAAAAATTAGTGTTACAACCTTTTTCTTAGTCATTTTCCGAGCGCCATAAAAGATACATTTTGTTAAGCTAGCAATTTTTTTCTTTTCATTACCCTTTCGTCTGCTGTTTTTAAGTGAGGTAGTTTATATTTTACGAATTGACAAATCGTTCTCTCCATGGCTTCTTCATATTACTAGGTCTTCCCCGCTTTATATTCATAAATTGAATTACTTTTTGGTTAATTTAAACACAGAAAAGGAAAGAACTAAACATAAAAAATCTAATAATTTATTCAAACGTCGTCTTGATTCCTGTAATTAGATTTTTAGTCTGTTGTTTGATCAGTAATTTGAGTGCTCATCTCAGAAACTAGAAAATTTTCCACGTTCTTACTTAATTGACTTGAAAAATGTCCGAGAGCCAAGTTTTACAGGAACTTAATGAGCCGGCAAATTACACTAGCTTTTCAACCCCTCGCTGCTGCGATATCTTTCCCTCCAATTAATTACGTAGAAGAATACGAAAACGACAAAAATATCATATTGCTGTAGTTTTTGGCCAAAAATTGGAATTTACATGGTCTCTAACCCACGCTGCAGACAAAAAGCACAATGCGTATGCATTAACTAACTAAGTAAAGAATAATTTTACAAACACAAAACCCTTAAATTCATATTGGTTGACTCTTGCCGTTACATAATGCATGAGATGCAGATTCTAAACAATATACAACAGCCAAGGAAAACAAAATGTACAAGACAAGAAAAGTTGTTGAGAAAAATTCATTTGTAAAAGCAGTTTTGGCTCAAAAGTTAGTTGGAATAGCTTTCTACAACATCATTGAATGCATCTAATCTCGTTACACTAACTAACAAGGCATGTCCAAATTGATTTTCCCTTTTAGCTGATGAAGTCAAGAAAAAAGTGAACCAATTACATAGTAGTTACATTCCTGTTATTACGCGTGGAAACAAACACGTGTATCTGTGAAGATCCAATCTTTGTATGCATGAAGTGGAAAAAGGGGGAATTTCATTCCGACAGAAAAAAAATCAACTTTCCGTAACAAGTAAGTAACTTTCTCGGTTGTTGACCAAACTTGAAATCACCGGGATTTGCTATGCCTATTGGGGGAGATTATGAAAGTTATCATTAAGATGTTATAGAAATTTTCGTTCCAGTAATAATATCGTCTTGAACTTGTTAAGGTAGTAAAAGGTGATTATAGGTTTCTTTCGTATCCTAAGAACTCGTTCAGTTCAGTTAGTAACTTACGAGTCAAGTTTTAAGAAGGAGCTCATATTTTTAGGAGCAAGTTTTCTGGGAAATGGCTTCCAATCACGCACACAAGATACTATAGGAGCCGCATATAAAAAGTTTCCTAACAATTCCAGCCAGTTCATTTCATTTCAGTTGGCTCACAATGGATTTGTATTCTCATTAACTTGTAAAAATTTGTTGAAAGAAAAAAGTCATATGAATAAGAAGATTTTAAATATTAAATACCTTTCACTTCATTCCTTTGGAAATTAAAAGTAAGTTCTGTGGCTAGACCAAAATAATCCATATTCGGTAGCAACCAAATGCTTCTGGTGGTTTCAAAATCCAAGGAAATATCCGCACTTTACTGTGATGAATGCCTTGGCTCACACTCTACTATCTCTTTCCCATAAAATATGCATAGTTTATTAGTAGGACGAGAGTTTGATGCAGTGCGTTAAAGCACTTTTGTTGGAGTTTTATACAGTCCTTGTGCTCATATAAAACGTCATGAAAAGAAAACCACATTCTACGTTAATAAATGACATCTCTGGCGAATTTCCACTTTCAGAGACTACCTATTATTAAAAGACAGATAAAATGGGGTTTTAGTAGCGGTGCCCATATGGAACTACTCTGCATATGTGTGTGCACGTTAAGCTCATAGTTGATATTCTCAACAGGGCACACACATGGCAAGATCTACTGCTCCAGTTAAGGACCATATAGAGTTCATACATGGAGAAAGTTAGTTTCATCCGGTGCGCACTTTATCTTGTGGGCATTGTGAAGCTCACATTTCTCACGTTATGAATGTTTAGTGCGTGCGCGAGGCAGTAAAATTCAGTGTCCTCAAATCTCATAAAACTTGTGATGTCAGGTTGGTTCTAGATTCCCTAGCTAGTAAGTATGGACTAACGAGGTTAGGGCCTATACAGACAAAGATGACCCCACCGGACACAAGTAACAGTAGAATCCAGCTATATGAATTTAATCTGAGGGGAGAGCTAGCTCAGTGCACATAAAATGTATATCCAATGGGAAAATATACATGCTTGAATTTTGTATAAAATTACGTCTCTTCAATGATGTATTTTGATTGGAAAATGAAAATGCACAACTGGAGGCATGCGAGTGGGTAAAAACGTGCGGCTTTTGATTCCTGCATATTATCCTGGAGAGCCATGAACAAGAATGGTGGGTTCTAATATGATGGTATATTTGTTTTCCATGCAGTCAAATGGAATCATATGTATGTGATGTCACGATCTTTGATGAAAATTGTCGAACTTGGTTCTCCTAAGGGTGGTACATTCTATGAATAATAAAATCACAACTCTTGCATAAAAGGAGATTCCCAGGCACATAAAAGCACTCCTTTCACAGACCAAGAATTTCCCAACGGTTATTATGAATGCGTGTATGCTTCACTCTCCCTCTCCGTTTTACCGCAGAACCAATGTCTATGTAGATATAAGATACCATTATGAATAAACAGGAATTTCATATCATGTATGATGATTCTCTCATAATGCGCTAGATATTCTGAACATATGCCTTTTTATTCCGAAACGCAAAAGCGTGTAAATAATAATCTTATCATGTTTCAAGAAATTGCAAGCTTTGTAATATAAACAGGGATGAAAAATTGCTGACCGCACCTGTAATTTATAGCATCAGTCTGACAGGGGGTATGAAAAACTGTGCAAGTATTTTAATACAGGCAAAAAAGTGCTCAACTTGCTCAATCTCTTTTTCACTTGTTGTTTCGAATTGGCCAATTAAGTTGGAAAGCGCGAAAATAGGTCAGCTCATTCCGGAACTACCACTTTCATTAAAAGATTCAGCTTGCCATTAATCCTAGGTGGTAATTTCGCTCAACTTGTTAATTGCTTTGACCAACCACCATCTCAGAGTAGTTTCTAAATTTGTTTACATAGACTAATTGACGGAACCAGTTCAACGTCCACATTATTTAAAAAGTGTACACCCATAGTGTTCCAGAAACCTCAAAGTAATAAAAGGCTAGCAAATAATTTTAATCAAGATAATAGCTCCCTGGTGAATTCACTAGCAGGCGTTTTATGCCTACGTGTGTCAGTTTGCTCAGTGTTAATTTTTAAGCTAAAACTTAATAGACGGTAACTAATTAGAAAAAAAGAATGGGAAAGGGAAAAATAAGACTCAAAACGTGAAAAAGTTTTTCTAATATTTGCTACTACCATGATGAGACAGAACAAGTTTGTAAGATTTTTACCATATTGTCAATATAATCTTTGAAGCCTGCTTGCTTACTATTACACATTAAAACTTGCCTGTGTCAACAGATTTTCGTATAATATATTGCTCTAAACGTCAGCAAGAATAGCATTAGAAAACGAAGAGGAAAAATAAATCAGCTGAGGAACAGTGACATGCAATCCATCAAACTTGTCTATCGTTTCCTCTCTTACAAAGAAAGGGTCTAGGATTGGAAAAGACCCGGGTTTTCACTAACTACTATAAGTAGTTTCTGCAATAGAACATACTTGAAGCGGTGGATTACGAAACGAAGATCTACAGACAGAAACTCACATATCCTGTGAATAAAGTCTAGCTATACATCAAAAAGTTAAAAGATGGAAGTTATCAAAGAAACTTTGAAAGAAAAGGGTTTGAAGAGAGCTCTTTCACTTTTAAATGAATGGATTGCAATCGTAAAAATGTTTCTAGTTTCGTTTTTATTTTATTGTACTGCACAGAAGGGCCAGAAACATCTCAGTTCCGTACGAATAGACATTTTTTATATGTATGTTGGAAAGTAGGTAACTTAAGTTTCTCCAGGAGGAAAGAAAACTGTTGTGAGTCAAAATTTTGGAGTTGGTGTTCAAGATCTTTTCTTGTTAAATATTATCGTGGAGCAAATCTGTGCAATAAAATATAGAAAAGCTCTGTTGTGGGCACCAGCTTTTTTAGTATGTCCAGTAAGTTCCTAGTGAAATCTAGAAACGCTCCCACAGTTGCCAAAGTAAGAGATTCGCATTGTCACATTTTTTACAAGAAAGATAGGTACACTTGGTTTTTTCTGCGACTCTTTGGTTTATTTTTCTTCCGTCAGCGGTATAATTTAGGAGGGACAGCCAGAAAGCCATATGAGAACAAATGACGAGTCATTTGCTGTGGTAAGTAGCTCTTCAAGTGTACAAATGATAGAAATAGGCCTTTTCCGCTCATTTGAAGAAGACCGTTATTCACGGGGCTCGTCGGCTCGTATAAAGTGGCCACAAAAAATTTCCAGATTAGTATAAAAACCCATTTTCCTAACTTTTATTTAGGTTTATCACGCAATCCTAAAAAGCATTTTTTTATTGTTAAAAATGCTAAGACTTTTAACTATAAATGGAAATCGATCAGTCAAAATTATACACAATGCAGTGAAATTACCTCATAAGCTAACTTCTCACATTTAGGTAAACTTAAGTGCCAGCCCATGGTTGGAGAATATAATAGTTCTTGTAACGCAGACTGCTGCGCCGAAAAGACTGGTGATTCAATTCCTTTAGAGAATTTTAACAAGTTTTCATATAATTTTAACTAGCCAGGAAAAGTTGTACTCGTGGAGCAAGAACATAACCATTGAGATGATCATCATGATGACTATTAAAAGTGGGCACTAACATAAACATGGTGGAGATCAAATGAACCTCTCCTATAGTCAGTTGACTCCTGTCTCTTCTACTCATTTAGATGCGATCTAAAAGAGAACTCTTGAGAAACTCTTTTTGTCACTTTGATCAAATAAATTATCTCCGAAAGGAGACCCATTGACCTCGATTCTCTCCCAGAGGCAACTCAGACACTCACAAAACATTAAATGTAAACAGACAAAAATTGAGCTCCCAACTTTGGGAAATAACACATTCGGCGAACTAAGTTTTGCCGGAATTCGTATAAAGTGACCAATGAAACTACTTTTTACGACCATGATTTATAGACGAGGGACATTTAGGGAAGGAAATTCAGAAATTCCGGTACGAATTTCACGAAACGGAACTGTGTCTTTTCATCCTTGAGAGAAACTGTTTCATAAAAAATATGATCACTATTAAAGGCTGCTGCAATGTGCACAAGTTTAGGATATGAATGAAAAGAATAGGAGCTTATAATTAAAAGACTATATCCTCTATTCTAGTATACACTTCCTTGTAATGCAAAAAGAATTTGCAAAGTAGGTAGATTTTAAGTCTGCTAAATATCATACTTTCCTCCATTTCCCTCGTTCGTTGCGCTAATACAGTGAGTGTTACAGTAAATGTCTAACACAGCACTAATGATGAAGGTACAACAGTAATTTAATTCAGTGCCAAACTGAATGCAGCACAAATGTAGTCTAGTTAGTTATCTACAATGGCTTGTAGCGTTTTAGACTAGTTTGAAGGCACAGTCACGTAAGATGGCAACTGGAGTAGCAGTGTAGTAGGAACATTGGAGCGAACAAATTGATATAAGCATTTGCCTGAGCGCTAAGATTTAGGTTAATGCCGGTATATCTGTGGAAATTAATGTTATTTACATTGGTAAATAGGTTTTGAGCTAGACGAGATTCTTTAATAAAGACGGCACGATTTTGCTACCTCTTTTTAAAGTGGATAAATTATGGTGACTGCTGTTTTTATTAAACTAAAAGCGTAAAACGCAATATTAAAATTCTTAACTCATTTATATTTACTTATAGTTTAAACTGAAAGGCTTTAAAAATTTACAGCATACAATGATGTTTATAAACTCATATACATAGCTAAATACATTTTCAGCTAATCATGTATACTATACAAGTAACAGGAAAAATATGTATATTGAAAAAAAATACAAAGGATTACCAAATTCCAAACAAATGTAGCATACAGTTTACCAAAGAAACTGGAAATCGTTTCGCTACCAACATATTTCGCAATGGTTGGTTAAATTCCTTTTCAAATAATATTGACATCTACTTGAAAGATCAAAGTGATGTAAAGCGTTTTAAAAATTCAAGCTCCTTGTTCAACAACATACAGTCCACAAAGCTTACAAACACATTATTTACCCAAAGAAACTTAACTAAAACCAACTTTTCTTCACATAATACATTCAGAAAACTTTCTCCATACCATACCGCACTGTAAGTTCTTACTATAACTACTACATGGCTTGTGCATACTATTCAAAGCAATAATTTCATTCACATCTCTTAACCAAGGAGGAAGGAAACCAAAGCCTTATGTAGTATATGTGTAAGACTATGGCCACACACCATATAATTACCATGATTAGTATTTGGAGCAAACTCATTATTAGTACACTCATATCTTTATGGGTCTGGAAACTAATGATAGGGTATCACGTAGGTGACTTTTATTCTGTCATCATCATCACTACTTGGAGAAAGTCAGAAAAGGTCCAAGATAAGTTATTACCGCCACTCATAACTTATCGAGAAAAAGTTTACAACCCCCTTGATACAGAATTAATGGAACTTTCACCAGTTTGATGTGATTCAGACTGACTCCCCAACATTAACATAGTTTATGGGCGAGATAAAAACATTCTATGGTCTGTATAGTGTGACCATACTGTTGTTATTGTGTGCCCGCGGAGTGCCTATTAAACTGTGTATAATGTGCAATGTGTACGAAAAGCTGTGTAATCGAAGTTCCTGTGGTTTCCTCACATTATAAACTCGTACTCGCACGCTAATCTCGTAATACCTACCGCAAAGATTGGTATGCTATGTTGGGCCCCAAAACATGGGTTTCACTACACTCTTTTTATAATCTGGGCTTTCCCATGTGACTGCTCAGAGCTGCTCATGAATTTATGCGGATCATGAATTTCCCGAAAAATGCCCACAAGATTTATGAAGGAAAAAGTACAGTGTACAGTTAGTTTTCCTTTGCGTATAGCAAGAAAGTAGAAGAATACAAAAGTTGGTTCTCCACATTTCTCTGGCTGCCCAGATAACACAGGGAATTAAAACTTTTGGTTAATGACCTTTTTTTCAATGGAATGTATGTTTTTCAGCTGTAAATGAAGTTTTTTCGAGTGAACAGTGGAAACAACTGCCTTTGCAAGACATAAGACCTTGAAAACTTTTTGTGCTTAATTTTTCAAATTATTACGCAGAATTAAAGGCAAGTCATGTTCATTGAAATAGTTGTACTACTTTGTTCATGCTAATAGAAATCGAAGCATTTCTTGAGTTGCAACATTTTTAATTACAGTTTCGGCTCTACTGATTTGAAAACTTTTTGATCCATATACTATTGCTTGTTCTGTGGCTACTACATTGTGACAAAGCATTTTTGCAATAGTTGTTTGCATTAAAAACGTGTTAAATGGATGTTGTTACCTTTTGGACGTTATCCAAACCATAGTTTCATTTAGAATCCAATCACGAAACTTTAGAATTTTCGTACTTCTAAAATATGTTTAACAAAACGTTTGAAAAGTTTATTATAGTTGAAAACTATGAAGAAAAGTTGTAACAAAATTCTATCCAGTACAAGAAATATTTGTGTGACACTATTCAGCCAAGATATTTAGGTTACTTTCACCAAGTGTCAAGTATAAACGGTCTCTGTATGCAATTTAAGAACTCCTACGGGAAATTTGGCAACTTTTCTGTTAAAAAATAAACTTTTATACTATATAAAATACGCTTTTTGTAGTCTCTAATCCAAGTTTGGCTACCTCATAATGAATACATAGTTACTTTTGCATTTGCTCAGAAATTCAATTGCCATTTGCCCACAAATAATCCATAAAACAAACACCCGTACTGAAAATCTATTTGAAACCTACATTCAATCTACTTATTACTACTAGTAGCTAACAATATATTGTCCCTGAAAATCTAGTGGCATAAATTGTGAATATCCTTGTATTAAAATTTATTGACCTATGAAAATTGACTTTATCTCCGTAAACCGAGCAGAGTTTCCACCCTATATATCATCTATAGGATATACATATGTTGCGATCCCATATATTCTTGTAAATCGAATAGGTCTGGAAATTGACTTTCAGATGAGCACATAAAGTAACTACTGATGCATTACTCCGAAGAAAAAAAACCTTTGCAAAACATGTGTCCCACAGAGTGACTCTTTTCCCAACATTTTTGGGAATCGAATAGTCCCATGTATTTCACTCTCAAGCAGTTTGGCATGAGGAAAAGAGAGCAGTCTCCTATGAAATTCCGTAGGGACATTTCTGGTCCAAGCAATATAAGAGCCTTTGGCTGCGTTTCTCTCTTTATGGTTTAACATTTCAAAGAAAACTTGTACACTGTAAAAGAAGAGGAAAACACTTAACAGCCAGAATTGAAAATGCTTTTCCATGTGACATCAATCTTATTCACCACGAGTTCAATAAAAGTTTACTATCACTGTAATAACCTTGAGATTTTTATTTTATTTACCAAAAGGTTAAAACGCGTTCAATTTATTTGAAAGCAACCATGGTTTTTACTTTGCAAGTAATATTTCAGTGCTTTTTGTGCGATTTTTCACAAACCTGGTAATTTTCTCTTTTCCCATATAACAGGTGACAAAGATTCAACTTACTGGCTACAGAATAACGAAATTGGAAAAATACACTCAGTTTATAGCAACTAGCAAGAGAGTAAGAGCACATTACCATAACGTTAAACTAATTGGGTCATTCACATCGTTAGAGTGACTTTGAGTGCACAATCATTTTGGGTGTGTCAACTGCATTTTCCAGTCTTGAATTAAGTGTATAACTAAAGCGATTATATCAGTGATCAGAAAACTTATTCCCAGTGCAATTCAGCATAAAGAGTGACTTCATTGTTGAACTCTGGGTGATTTAATGTATAAACATTATAACAAGCGAACGTGATACAAGGACTGGGAAAGTGAAAAAAGCTAACATTTATTCCCATTTGTGTCAGCTTGATTGCCACTTGAAAAAAGTTTGTGGAAACTTTTGAAACAGTTGTGAATAGATTTTCACTTGTGAAAGGGGACACCACTTCCTTTCTGCACATGTGTGGAAGCTGTGCATAACTTATGTGTCAAACATGTTATAAATCCAAAAATAGCTCCATGTGAATTAAATCTTGGGTTTGATCCACATGTATTTTAGCCCATTCTTACAGAGACCTAAACTGGCTACTTTGCTTTTATACTACTACATGCTAAATGCTGAATTCGCTTTGGTTATAAAGCATCCATTAAAAGTTAGTTAAAACTAACAGTAATCAAAACTAAAGCTCCCACATTCATATATGAAGAAACCTGAAAACAAGGATTGTTGTTGACACTTAAAAATTCATCTAACCGATTATGCAGAGCAATATATTACGCAAGGGTTTTATAATCATTACACAATAAAAGGAGCAAAGTACCCTATTCTAGTTACCCAAAAGTAATAAGCTCTAGTAGTATCCATTTTTATTGCACAACAGTGGCCCAAAATTTGGTGCACATTCTGCGCCAGAAGTCGACAAATATGGAAAGCACGCGTATTTCCTTCCTCTTTTTGTTCCCTATAGCATAGTGAAAGCGGTATGCGTTTACCATACACATTTCGGTACAGCATGTTTGGGTGCCAAACTCAGAGAAAAGGAAGTCTCGCATGACTCCATATTACTGCTACTAGTCTCCAGTAACATGTGAAAAGTTTGGGGCAAACTTTGCATGACTTACATTCTCCTCCAAATATGGGACATTGTACGGGTTTGCTTGGTTAGTCTATAAGTCTGCCTTATCTGTATCCAGTGAATGAGCTTGATAGCTAAGAGCTTTACTTGTTACAGACTCCATAACAAACAGACATCCATATGGCCTACTCTTTCTCACATGTAGTTCATTTTAGCAAATAGGGACTGACAATGTGAACTCGTACACAACTAACTAAACAAAATTAAATGAAACTCGAGTTTTGTGTACTCACTCCGTTACAATCCCTGTTTGTAGGGAGAACATTTTGATGACTTTTATGATTTTTTTACTAAATAGGCTGTTTGACGTCATTAAAATGAGCATAGAGTATTTACCTTCACTGGTAAATTCATAAAATAAAGTGCTGACATCCAGAAATTAATTTTGAACTCGTCAAATACGAACCTAAACGCCTGCCTTATTAAACGAAATGAGCACTGCTTATATTTAATCCTTTGGTTCCAGCCAACCAAATAATCCCCTATTGTCAATCCACTAGCTGATGCCAGCCAACTAACTAAAAAGTTGAATACACTCTGTGTATGGTTGGATGGTTTTGTTAGCTAAGTAATGTCTCATCCCCTAATAAGTGTGTGTTGGCACGCCATGACCATTACTAAATGAATGCATTCCACTTGACTTTTGGGATAAAAAATCCTCATATTTGTTGTTGCGTAACATTGGCAAGATAGGCTACCACAAATTTTTAGCACATCATAATATCAAGACTGGTTTTATATTTTTATACAATACTATAGCTTCCTTTCAAGTTTATCATCCCACTGATCTGTGTCACTAGACTTCCTTGAGGGTTTCAATGAGGACTAGACCGATTGGATGTACAAGGAAAGTCGTAAAAACGTCCGGAACAATTGTCGATAAAAGAAAATGCTTGTGTGAGAACAAAAAAGCCAGTAGTCTGTAAGATGGGGAAAGTACACGTATGGAGGAGTAAGTGAGTACGTAACACTAACACATGAGTATAGGCAAAAAGGAGATAGCTGAGCAATAAGATACGTTTTTCGGTCTTTGTTGCATGACTGCTCCTATAAGGTAGAAGGCACGTGAAGATTCTTTACAGCCTACTTAGACGTAGACGTCCATAAATTTGGATGCCCAAAAAAGAGTGAATGAACAAAGCCACCTATATAGACATATAAGGGCACAAAAAAGATGCCCATAACCACTGCGGGAAGTAATGGCAATGGCAGTATATAGTTAGTTGTGTGTGGCGGAGATGTTTGTTTGTACCGAGTCAACATGGCTATGAAGCAAACAAATCTAGATGTGCCTATCAGTTTGAACAGTGAAAGTATATACGGGGCTATGGAGAGCCTACTGTTGTCATTAGTTAGTAGTGTTATGGCTTATTTGAAATCCACGCACACAATGGTTGTCGGCAAATGGATACGTTTCAATCATGGGTCGACTCTCAGCTTTCAATTAAAGAGGACAGAATGAGAAACTTAATGGGAGAAAGTGAGTAGCAGTTGTGGTAGAAGAAATATATGTGCATAGACAGATTCAATTCATGCTTTCCATCATATAGTGTCTGTTTTGAATAGACTGGAGTGCCATTATGTTGCTAAAATGAACTTAAATCATTGACAGATGATTATATAGTTTGCGTGCGTGGGGGGAGAAAGTTTGGAAATAATATTTTTAAATGATGTTGCTTTGCTTGGGATGACATGGCCAGAGAAAGTAGTAGGTAGGTCTGGTCATGCTGTGAAAGTTCCCACAGAAATCCATAAGGTGATTAAAGATTAATCTGAGAATTTGCAGGTTGAAAGCACAAACCAAAGTGTTCTTTGCACTATGGAACGCTTGAGTACACGCCAACATAGGATCGGAGTGCATAAATTCTGGCAGTAAAGGAAGCCCATCTTTTCTGCTTCCTGTATATGTTAATTTTTGGTTTGTGTGTGCGCATAGCCCACTCATGTGTACTGGATTCCTTACAATGACTAATATACTAGACAATGGGCATTAAAAAGCAATAATGCTTACTATATGGATTTAAGTCAATGGGAAGTTTTAAAAAACAAATGGGTGGTAATACAATGCGGCGGAAGTTTTACATTGATAGTATAAAATGTAAGCAAATATCAACTTATTGAAGAATTGCCTTGTCACGACAATCTAATACTGTCCATAAATCTTCCTTTTTTTGCTTTCTTTTAAAAACTATGCATACACTATGCAGACATGTAATGTTATATGTGCGCACAGATGACAAAAAATAAATGTCATTATGTTTTGGTTAAAAATAAAAATGTTTTATATTTGACATTCGTTTATATCAAATGGAACAATAACTAGCAAAGTTCCATTGTAAGTATTGCCCACTTAGCATTTATTTCACATTAGAGAAGCGTGATAAATGCAAAGTAAATGCCCTCATGCCTATTGTCTGCCTGAATGTTGTATATTTGCAGGGAGAAGGGTTCTCCACTGTGCCAAACATGATGTTTGATCCCCACAGAAGAAATTAATTTATGCTAAAAGCCTCTTTAGTTATTAGCTTTAATTTGAAGCGATAGATCCAGCCGTGTAGCTCTTTATCAGGTCTGTAATGCTGTATTGTCTATGCATGCTAATGGATTTTATGGGGGACTGGACCCATTTCTCGTTTGGGACTGTCATTGAATATTTACGGGTTATATAAGATGTTTGCCATTACAGGCGTTAGGAATATAGCCTATGCAGTAACAGTATATTCCCAAGTCGAATGGACATAATTCATTGGAAATTAAATTGGGTTCTAACGGTCGGAGACATTCAAATGTTTAGATAGTTTCAACTGTTGTTTGGGTAAACTAGCCTAACCTGCTGATTTAGTTACAAAATAAAAAATCTATCTTTTATTTGAACATTGCTAAACTGTTTGGATGCAGTGACAGTATTCTAAAATGAAGTTTCCCTTTGTAAGCCCATTTTCTCACATGAGTGTAACTGTGTTTGCTTCACTGGTACAGTTTTCTACCCTATTGCCCTTTGTTTGATGCTTACCACACACTAGAATCCATTAACTTGTCTATCGAACGAAAACAGAATTTGTGAAACTATGTTATTTTTGTTTGGGAATAGCCTATGCGGACTCAATTTTCTCACTTGTGTTGTTACAAGGGAACGAGAGAACAAAGAATTTGTTTTCTTTTGTCTCCCTCCCTCTGAAATAAAATGACTGTTTTTCCACTTGGCCCTGTTTGAGGCTCATGAATTTCATCTTTGATTCATGAAACGCTTTCAAATATGGTGCATTAAGCTGCCCTTCCATATGATTAACGATCTTTGGAAAGTTTCACAAATGGTAGCGAAGGTAAAAGTTTTGATTGCATGCTCATTCCAAGATTATTAAATGGATTAAAATGACGTAAGAAACTTTCTGGTATAAATTTCTTTCAAGACACATATAATTGAAAATAATCTACGTGCAAACTTCTGTGGCGATGCATATTGCACAGTGAAAGCTAATGTATGCATGCACTTTCCTCAGAAATGTTTTTAGCAGATAAGTAAATCAAAGGGAATTTAAAATCATTCTGAAATATTTATTTTAACTTTTCCAGTTATCTAATACCTTACTTAATGATGCTTTGTACCTTGCATAGACACTTTTTAACTAAACTTTTTTCAAAATGTTCAGTTTAAAGTTTGCACAAATAAATAGATCGCAAATATTATGTTTAGTGCGTGCAAAAGTTGCCTGTTTTTTCTATCTAACCCCAAAATATAAACACAAATATTGCTTACACTCACGCATATTGCGTGTCCATTTCAATTCTGAAAGGCAAGAACTATATGAACTCATTTTTACTAGTCTTTTAATGAAACAGATAGAAAACAGCATCCCAAAAAACTTTCTCCACTTAGTTAGTTTGCGTTTCCAGCTGCAAACAAAGTTACTAGCATCATGCCTATAGTACGAAAAATGAATCCCTTTTATCTTCGTAATCCTGGCACAAATGATAAGCTTTATAATGAAAAACAAACTAACACTCATTACATTATAATCTGATGAAACTACTGGAAAGTATATACAACTTCCTCGTGTCAGTGGCAGACAGGTTTAGCTCGTGCGATGAGATTGAGCATGCGGTTATAATGTTCCGTATTATAACTCTGAAACTGAATGAGAACACGTTTTGCAATTTGCCAACAGTATAAATCCCTACTATAGAAGATGTCAAAAAAAAATTTCACAACGATATGATGTCAAGAAACAATTTTTTGCAGCTATGCTGCAATGAACATTACAAAATTGATGCCAAAAACCAGAGAGCTTCCCTGCAATACAAATTTTATCATATATACATACATAGTCATACTGATGTTTTGACTTGCATGTCTAAGAAAGCAGAACTAAGGCAAAAAAAATAAATTTAATATTTCTTTTTCCAGAAAAGTATACATTTTCAATTTCGTTATTTGTGTTGGGGCAGTACCGAATAATAAGGAAGCATGGGATCTCAAGTTTCAAAAAATACTGTCTCCAATGAATGGGTTCTTATTGAGTCTTGTCATTGCCCCGAAATTATATTTTAGCAGCATTTAATTTGCCGACAGCACGGTTTGCGTCTGCAATCCAATTATTGTTGTTGCACTAACATTTGCTTCATAACCACAATTGTGACTGTTGAGTATCCTTGCAATGAAAAAAAGCACATTTTACAAAAGCTGATTTCGTAAAAATAGGAACCAAACAATTATACAAATTAACAAATTGGATCGATCGATCAACCTGAAGTTATACATATGCGATTAATTCAATACAACACCTTGGTACAAAGGAATGAAACGGCAGTATATTTTTCTAAATCTGGTCTCAGAACTATTTCTCATTGTAAGATGCTCGAGATTTGATGAACGAGCTGCCAAGACCACAGACTCACTAGCTAAATAGAATACTTAGGAACTAACCAACTAACTGACTGCAAGTGTTTGAAGGACTTTGCTTTATCTACACGTTAAAACGTGTCACGACTAAGCTTCCCTTAGATCGTTACAAAACTTTTTTTCTTCTTTTTCTCCTGGACTGGGAGAAAAAGAAAAGGATGAAAGAAGCAATCACAGGGTCGTGACTGAAGTCATGCTGTGATTGACAAGACTGTGTGAAAAGAGTCTCAGGAGAGTTATCGATTACTTTACTCCATAATTATTACGTACTGAGTCTCCTGCTTACCCCTGGGAGTACAAAAACCAAAAAAAAATTGTGTGCACACTTTAGCCTAGCAATTTTTCCTTCTTCCCTCGTGAAAGCAAGCAGTGAAAGTAATGGATATGATTGGATCTTAAGACTGAGCACGCACTTTAGCTCTAGTAAGCAACAAGGTACGAGAAACGAATAAAGCGCGATAAATGGGAATAAATAAATTATGGAACGGAATTGGATATAGGCATTACTGTTACTTACACAAGGACACAAATTTGTATGAGGGCTCATATGGGTCTTAAAAAATCTACCGGTAACAATAAAAGAAAACTAACTATTAGGATTTTACGAGTCTTTTTAAACCATTCAAACGGAATTTTCCATGCTAATATAAATATGGGTACAAACTCCCGTCGTAGTACATATGGCTCTCATTTCCCTAAAAAGTAATTTTCTTTTGTTTTATAGCACGAGCAAATTACTATGGAATTTACCTGCATGCTTTCTTTTGTCAAACTCACATCTATAGCCGTAAGCAGTAGGAGAGTAAACTTGTCGTAACTTTCACTTTATACAACTAGTCAATGGTATACACATGCAGTACTTTCCCTTTGGAAACTATTTCACTCTCGTTCCCATTTATACTTGAATAGAATAATTGCTTTAGTATCCATTTAACCCTTTCGTGACGATCTCTTTCATCTGCGTGCATACATTTGAGTAGCAGTTCGAGTCACTCGACTATCATGCATTAACGATTCATCGTTAATGAGCAGTAGGTATGGCAGTGTCCTCGTATCTATTGCAACACATCCATGTAGTCCGGAGGCCATAAAAAATTTCACAGTTGTATGAAGTGAGTGAGTGACGCACGCAATATCTGTGCTCCCAAAAGTAGCCTACCTCTATAAAGTGATTATACTCTGATATTTATTTAGTATGTTCGTTCACAACAGTGAGTAGTAAAATATTTCCAAATATTCAATTAGAGCATAGGCGGTTAGAAAAATTCTTGGAATAAATATTTGCTCGATAAAGCCCACTGCCAATGTTAGAAGCTAGATAGTCTAGGGAGCAATCTGTGGCGCCATTTCCATACTTTGTGTGAGACGAGCAGCTGACGACGCATAATTTTGTCGTTGTCACTCCATTTTTTTCCAGCAACATTTGTGTCACAAGAAATTTCCTGAGAGTTGGTTTTATGTAGCGATGCTATACAGAACTTGCGGAAGGAAATTTCTTTTTAATCAATTCTGGTTGGAAAACGGAATCACTTTATTGAGACGGTGGATACATTTTTGAAGGGAGCAATTTAAATGCTTTACCTGCTCTGTCTTTTTTGTTCTTTAGTTTCTTACTTGGAGATACGTATCATAGAAAGAAAGGACTAATATGAAAATGATTGGGGAAAGCATATGCATAATCGACAAAAACGTATGGCTTTGATATTCTTGGTTGTACTGAAAAGCTGTAGATTCAATATGAAAATGTCTATCAAGTTTTATCTTTTATAGTTTTAGGTTTCAAGCAAGCAACGTATTATTTCAATGAAACTATTTCCTATGCAATGAGTGACTCGTATTGAAGGAATGTACGCAAACTATGTTTGCTGGACGACTTAATCTCGTCACATTGACAGATACAGCCACGGCTAAAACTGTCCATACGCATTACACTATTTGTAAAGATGTCAACCATGCTTTCACGTACAGTGTATGAAATCCTTTAGAACCCACTCACTTACTTTATGGGCACAATTCCCGCCTGTCTGTTTGCATTGGGTTGTCTGAGACGAGCAGAATAATAATGCGTTCCCTGGAATTTGTTGGCTCAGGAAATTGACACATTCGATATATCACAGACAAGGAGTATTTAGAAGCAAGAGAAGGCTTTGTTTCTCTTTTCAATTACATTTAAAGTCTCTTTCTCTATTATTAGATAGTCACTATCACTACTTGTACAACCTCCGAATTTAGGATTGGACGCGTCGCGTTGGTTAGCAACGAAATACCGTGGTATCACGTAGTATTGTCATAAGCACAAATAGAACTCACTTCTATTTATCTGTTTTTACTCATTTTGAAAAATTAGTGAGATAAATCATTTATTTAAATTGATTTTGTTCGCATTTTTTTGTGGTGAGATTTTTTTGGATAAGATTTTTTACCAACTTTTTGGTAAACGGATACTTTTACATCACTTCAGGTAAACGACAGAATGTTTTGCCAAGCATAATCTAGCTCATGCTTATGCATGCAATAAAGACAGTGGCCTACTCCTGTATGCATATTTCAAAAGCACAGTATTGTACGCAAATAAAGCCTTCATTAACAGCCCATCTGTATGAATATAAAGTTCAACAACATTGACAAAGACCCTATTCTTGCTTGAATATTTAATCTACTTTCAAACTATTCAATACGTGTTTTGTTTTCATAAAGATTATATAGCTACTTAAAGCCATTATGTAAAGAACCCTAATGTCTTAGTCTTATGTGCTGCTAATGAGCAGGATTGGCATTGTCCTTTATCAGTATAGGGAAGCATATGAGCTTACCGCTAGAGAAAGAAAACGTGAAAAGGCAGAAAGGAAATAAATTAATGAAGTGATAATGGGTGTTTAAGTAATTCAGGGGAGACAAGGAAAAATAAATATAAATATAAAGATTTATAAATGTGGACTGACTCCTGAAAATGAGACGTGAACTTGAAATGTGAAAGTCTACGTGGCACAAAGTTTTTTCCGCGTACAGATTTTTCTCCTCAGTTGACATCCCCTAGAGCCATGTCTATGCAAAACTGTTTGCAAAAGTCGTAGGACC
>Ga0210040_10002132_pt1 | contig 28446 bp, 32 predicted proteins | sample CryGeyCG12114_NA_FD_185462 | JGI IMG/M metagenome (GOLD analysis project Ga0210040, IMG submission 185462) | Groundwater microbial communities from aquifer - Crystal Geyser CG19_WC_8/21/14_NA (SPAdes) (version 2) | ecosystem: Environmental > Aquatic > Deep subsurface > Groundwater | place: USA... | reverse complement strand
CCGGTCGCGCATGAACTCCGGGATCCCCGGCCGCACGAAGACCCCCCGCCCCACATCCCCGATCACGGGGTCGCAGCAATAGACCGCCTCCGCATTGGCCGCCCGCACCCGCCCGAGCGCACCCAGGATCGCCTCCCCGATCGCGGCATCGCCCATGTAGCCGGACAGCACGGCGTCGCACCCGCCCAGCACCCCGCGCTCCTCGATCCCGAGCACGAGGTCGCCGATCAGCTCCGCCCCGAACACCTGCCCCCGCCAGGCGCCGTAGCCCGTGTGGTTGGAGAACTGAACGGTGTTCAGCGCCCAGACCTCCGCCCCCAGCCGCTGGAGCGGAAAAACCGCGCTGGCATTGCCGACATGGCCGTAGGCGACCCAGGACTGGATCGAGAGGATGTTCATCGCCGCACCCGGCCCGCGCGCCAAAGGGGTTCGCCGCCCGCGCGGGCTGCGGTGCGGCCCGAACTCCCTAGACCCGGCCCCGCGCGCCGCCAATCCTTCGCGCCGCCCCCCTCAGGCGCAGCGCCCGCCATCCACGGGCAGCAGCACCCCCGTGATGAAGGAGGACGAGTCCTCGGCCAGCCAGACGCAGGCATTGGCGATGTCGGCGGGGGTGGAAAGCCGCCCGATCGGGATGGTCGCCAGAAAGCGCCCGCGGTTCTCCGGCGTGTCCTCCACCCCCATGAAGGCGGAGGTCAGCCCCGTCACCCCCATCACCGGGCAGACGGCGTTCACCCGGATGTTCTCCTTCGCCCATTCCTGCGCGAGCGACTGGGTGAACACGTTCACCGCCCCCTTGGTGCCGTTGTACCAGGTCAGCCCCGGCCGCGGCCGGAGCCCGGCGGTGGAGGAAATGGTGATAAAGGACCCGCCGCCGCGCGCCATCAGCGCCGGATGCGCCGAGCGGGCCATCAGGAACACCGACTTGACGTTGATCGCGAAGACCCGGTCGAACTCCTCCTCCGCCACGTCGAGCGAGGGCTGGTTCCGGTAGGTCCAGCCGGCGTTGTTCACGACGATGTCCAGTCCGCCGAAGGCCGAGACCGTCCCATCCACCATGGCCTGCACGTCGCCGCCGCGGGCCACGTCGCCCCCCAGCGCCACCCCGCCGATCTCGCCCGCGACCCGCCTCGCGCCCTCCAGGTTGAGGTCGGCCACGGCCACCTTCGCCCCCTGCGCCGCGTATTCCCGCGCGATCCCCTCGCCGAAGCCCGACGCCGCCCCGGTGACGAGCGCGACCTTGCCCTGAAGGCGCATGCTGTTGTTTCCCCCGACCTTGCGGGGACCAGTCTGGCAGCGCGGCGGGCGCGGTCAACGGCACGCCGCCGTCCACCGCCCCCTCACGCCCGGCCCACGCGCTTCGTTCTCAGGCGCCGTGGGGGCGTGCCTCTCCCTCGGCGCCGCCCCCGCCCCCGGCGTCGCCCTCGCCTTCCCCCTCGCCGGGGGCCGCCTTCAGCCAGCGATCCTTCATCGCCACCCATTCCGTCCGACTGTCGCTGCACAGGCGCAGCAGGTCCTCGGGTACGCTTTCCTCCAGCACGGGGTCGTAGGCTTGGTGGAAGCTCCGTTGGAGCCAGAGGTCGAAGGGATCGGCAGACCCGGAGCCCGGTCGTGGCGGTTTCGGGCGGAGCGTCATGGCGGCGCCTCATAGGTTAATCAGCAGCGCCAACGCGCTCCGCCCCGTAATCGCTTCCGCGCAAGTGGAAAGCTGTGCCGCTTTTCATGCGCCCGCGGCGCCGCGCCCAACTGGCCTCATGCCGGGAACGTGCGCCCGCCATCCGCCCGCGCCGCGCTAACCTCACGCATGATCCAAGCAGTGCCGCCCGCAGGGCTCCCCCAGGCCCTGGCGAAGGGCGTCCCCGGGGATGCCGCGACGCCGGCCCAGCCGGCGCGCTGGCGCCACGACCGCATCCTCTTCGAGGTGGTGGAAGCCGGCGAAACCATCGCCTGCTCGGTTTCCAAGGCCGCGATCCAGGACGCGGCGGGCCGCTTCTCCAACCTTCCCAGGGATGTGATGGCCGAGTTCCAGCGCCTCCGCCCGCGGATCGAGGTCGCGGCCCGCTCCAAGCTCCGCGGCCGGGCCGAGGGTGCGGAAGGCCTGGTGCATGTCTGGTCCGCGGACCTCGAGGATGCCGGGCCGCCCCCCAGCCCGCAGGCCGCGGCCATCCAGCCCTGAGCGCTGCCCCGCGTCGGAATGGTTGCGCCGCCGGTCCCCGCCCGCTAAACGCCGCGTCTCGCGCTTCCGGTCGGCATCGGCGGCGCCACAGTGCATGGAACAAGCCCGATGAAGTCCGACATCCACCCCGACTACCACGAGATCAATGTCATCATGACCGATGGCACGACCTATAAGACCCGCTCCTGCATGGGCAAGCCGGGCGATACGCTGCGCCTGGACATCGACCCCAAGTCCCACCCGGCCTGGACCGGCGTGCAGCGCGTGATGGACACGGGCGGCCAGATCGCCAAGTTCAACAAGAAGTTCGCGGGCATCGGCGCCCGCAAGGCCTGATCTGCGCCGGCCGCAAGGCTGGGTTGAAGACGGTGCATGACGGACAGGGCCTCGGCGCTTGAAGCGCCGGGGCCCTTTTCCCATTTCGGGCCTGTCGGCGATGCCCAACGGGGTCGCCGGCGCGAGGCGGAACGGCAGGCACGGCCCAATCGGGGGTGCGACACGCCGGGAAGCCTTGCATCAGTCCATCGATGACCTTGCTCCAGCAGGAGGTTTCTCGTGAACTCTCTCGACTTCTCCCCTCTCTTCCGCACCGCCATCGGCTTCGACCGTCTCGCCCGCCTGGCCGATACGGCCCGCGCCGCGGCGGAAGCCCCGTCCTACCCGCCCTACAACATCGAGCGTACGGCGGATGACGCCTACACGCTGACCATGGCGGTGGCCGGCTTCGGCCAGAACGACATCGAGATCACCGCCCAGGACAACGTGCTGCTCATCGCCGGCCGCGCTCCGCAGGCGCAGGACGAGGGCCGCTACCTCCACCGCGGCATCGCCGGCCGCGCCTTCGAGCGCCGCTTCGTTCTCGCGGACCACATCCGCGTGGAGGGTGCGGATCTCGAGAACGGCCTGCTCCACGTCGCGCTCCGGCGCGAGGTGCCCGAGGCCCTGAAGCCCCGCCGCATCGCGATCGGCCGCGGCCGCCCTGAGCAGCCCGCGCTCGAGGGCCGCTCCGAGGCCGCCAACAGCCAGGAGGGCCAGGCCCAGGCGGCCTGATCTCCGGGATCGCGGCAGCGAGTCCACGATTGAGGAGGGCCGGCGGAGCGATCCGCCGGCCCTTTTCTCATGCCCGTGCGATACTATTCCGGCCTGCGGAAGAACGCGTCCGCCGCCGCCCGCTGCGCCGACCGCGCCGCGATGGCCGCCTCCGCCCGCGCGATCTCGGCCCGCAGAGCCTCCACATAGGCCCGCAGCGTGTCCTCGGACCATTCCGCCAGCGCCGCGGGGGCGAAGCTCCCCGCCACCGGCCGCGGCCGCGCGTCCTCCTCCATCATCATCTTCATCTCCTTCCGGCTTTGACCGGCCCCATCCCCGTCTCTATATGCCGACCCGACACGCCTGGGGCCCACCGCCCCCGGCGGCCCCCCTCCGCGACGACCGCCCCCGCTGGGGCGCGACGAGGCCCCTCGACATGTCCACGCCCCTGATGCCCAAGGCCACCGCCGTGTGGCTGATCGACAAGACCTCCCTCACCTTCGACCAGGTGGCCGATTTCGTGGGCATGCACCCCCTCGAGGTCCAGGCCATCGCGGACGGAGAGGTGGCGCAGGGCATCGTCGGCTACGACCCCGTCGCCAACGCCCAGCTCGCCCGCGAGGAGATCGTCCGCTGCGAGGCCGATCCGAACGCCCGCCTCGTGATGATGCAGTCCAGCCTTCCCCAGCCCAAGATGCGCGGCAAGGGGGCCAAGTACACCCCGGTGGCCAAGCGCAACGACCGGCCGGACGGCATCGCCTGGCTGCTCCGCAACTACCCGCAGCTCACCGATGCGCAGGTGGGCAAGCTCCTCGGCACCACCAAGGAGACGATCGCCAAGGTGCGCGACCGCAGCCACTGGAACTCGGCCAACATCAAGCCGCGCGACCCCGTGATCCTCGGCCTCTGCACCCAGGGCGACCTGAACGCCCTGGTGATCTCCATCGGCGCCCAGCCCGTGCCCACCGCGGTGGAGGACGACGCGGCCTGATCCGGCCGCCCGCCACCCGGCTTCCGACGCAAAAGGGGCGGGCCCGCAAGGACCCGCCCCTTCGTCATGCCAAGGCCGGAACGCCCGGCGCGCCAGGCGCTACTGCGGCATCAGCCGCTGCGCCTCGAAACGCTCCATCTCCTCCTTCAGCCGCAGCTTCTCCCGCTTCAGGCGCGCCAGCTCGAGGCTGTTCGGCTGCGGCCTGGCATCCTCCTGCATGATCCGCGCATCGAGCGCGGTGTGACGGTCCTTGAGCGACTGGAGCCGGTGCGGGTTCAGCATGCGCTTAATCCTTATCCTGCCAAGTTCGGTCTTTGACACTGTCGTGCGGCGCGGGCACCGGGCACGGGGCTTCCCCCCCCCGCATGCACGCCGCCGCGCGGCGTCTGTCACCGCCGCGCGGGAGATGATATGGGAAGCGCGAAGAGAGGCGTGAACAATCTCACGCCCTTATCAACGCGCCCGACCACCCGGCAGAACGTGCCGGAGGAAGGGGCCGCCCGTTTCGATCCGGGGGACCATGCTCGCCGAACGCGACAGCCTTTTCCGCCGCCTGCACGAGCTGCGCAGCGAACACCGGGACCTCGACACCGTCATCGCCCGGCTCGAGGACAGCCGCCACGACCAGCTCCAGCTCCAGCGCCTGAAAAAGCGCAAGCTGAAGCTGAAGGACGAGATCTCCTGGCTGGAAAGCCGCCTCGTCCCGGACATCATCGCGTGAGCGCGGAGGGCACGCCCTCCCCGGAGGGCGCGGTGGTGGGCGTGATCATGGGCTCCCGTTCGGACTGGGAGACCATGCGCCACGCCGCGGAAACCCTCTCGGCCCTGGCCATCCCCCACGAGTGCCGCGTCGTTTCCGCCCACCGCACCCCGCAGCGCATGGCCGACTACGCCGCCGGCGCCGCCGGGCGGGGCCTCCGGGTCATCATCGCCGGCGCCGGCGGCGCCGCGCACCTGCCGGGCATGACCGCCAGCATGACCCGCCTGCCCGTGCTCGGCGTTCCCGTGGAAAGCCATGCCCTGCGCGGCCAGGACTCGCTCCTTTCCATCGTGCAGATGCCCGCGGGCATCCCGGTCGGCACCCTGGCCATCGGCCGGGCCGGGGCGGTCAACGCCGCCCTCCTCGCCGCCGCCATCCTGGCCCTGTCCGATCCCGCCCTCGCGGAGCGGGTCGAGGCCTTCCGCGCCAACCAGACCTCCTCCGTCCCGGACCTTCCCGCTTGACGCCTCCCCTGCCCCCCGGGGCCACCATCGGCATCCTCGGCGGCGGCCAGCTCGGCCGCATGACGGCCCTCGCCGCGGCCCGGCTCGGATACCGCTCCCACGTTTTCTCGCCCACGCCCGGCGAGCCCGGCACCCAGGTCGCCGCCGCCACCACGATCGCTTCCTACGAGGACCTGGCCGCGCTGGACCGCTTCGCCGCCGCCGTGGACGCCGTCACCTTCGAGTTCGAGAACGTTCCCGCCGCCACGCTGGACCACCTGGCCGCCCGCATTCCCTGCCGCCCCGGCATCCGCGCCCTCTCCACCTGCCAGGACCGTCTGGTGGAGAAGGCCTTCCTGGAGCAGGCCGGCGTGCCCGTGGCCCCCTGGGCCGCCATCCATTCCGCCGCCGACCTCCCGGCCGCCCTCGCGAGGGTGGGCCTGCCCGCCGTGCTCAAGACCACCCGCCTGGGCTATGACGGCCGCGGACAGGCGATCGTCCGCAGCGCGGAGGAGGCCGAGGCGGCCCTGCACCGCCTTTCCCCCCACCCGCTGATCGCAGAGGCCTTCGTTCCCTTCGCCGCCGAGATCTCCGCCATCGCCGCCCGCGCGCTGGACGGCACCACCGCCACCTACGACGCGGTGGAGAACCGGCACGCCCACCACATCCTGGACCTTTCCTTCGCCCCCGCACGCGTGCCGGCGGGGTCCGCCGCCGCCGCCCGCCGCCACGCCGCGGCGGTGGCGGAGGCCCTGGACCTCGTCGGCGTGCTGGCGGTGGAGTTCTTTCTGCTCCACGACGGCAGCCTGTTGGGGAACGAGATCGCGCCGCGCCCGCACAACTCCGGCCACTGGACCATCGACGCCTGCCAGGCGAGCCAGTTCGACCAGCACGCCCGTGCCGTCGCGGGCCTGCCGCTGGGCCCCACCGCGCGCCACGCGGACGCCGTCATGCGCAACCTGGTCGGCCCCGAGGGAATCGCGCGCTGGCCCGCCATCGCCGGGGTGCCGGACGTTTCGCTGCACCTCTACGGCAAGGCGGAAGCCCGGGCGGGCCGGAAAATGGGCCACGTGACTCGGGTCTTTCCGCGCGAAACCGTTGCGTCCAGTCCGGAATCGGCGCTGCTCTCCCATCTGTGACCGAAATGCCAGGGTGGGCTGTGTCGCATCCGCCACAGTGACCTGAAACCCTGGCGCAACGCCCCGCTGGCGCGATGCGCGGCCATAACCCCGATGATACACAGTGGCGACGCCGCGCCGGAATCGGGAACCACCTGACCCCCGCGCAGCGCCGCCCTGGTGGATCGGGAGTTCACATCTCATGAGCCTGAAGAAGGCCCTTCTGGCCGCGACGATCATGTCGCTGCCGCTTGCCGCGCAGGCCCAGCCTGTCACCGGCATCTACATCGCCGGCGGCGCCGGCTTTAACTGGCTGCAGAAGACCGACATCGACGTGGTCGGTCCCAACAACACCAACCTCGGCCGCGCCGGCAGCCTCGACTTCGACACCGGCTGGGTCGGCGTCGGCAGCATCGGCTTTGGCTTCGGCAACGGCCTGCGCCTCGAGGCCGAGGGCAACTACCGCGAGAACAACCACGGCGACCTGCGCATCAACGGCGCGCCGACCCCCGCCTTCCAGGGTGGCCGCGCTCGCTCCTACGGCGCGATGGGCAACGTGCTGTACGACTTCACCATCCCCGGCATCCCCGTGACCCCGTACCTCGGCGCCGGCGCCGGCTACGTGTGGCACGAGTATGACGGCGTCCGTGGGTCGACCAACGGCACCCAGCTGGTGATCGACGACCGCGAGGGCCAGTTCGCCTACCAGGGCATCGCCGGCGTGGCGCTGAACCTCGGCGTCCCGGGCCTGGCGCTCACCGCCGAATACCGCTTCCTCGGCACGCTCTCGCCCGAGCTGGACGCGACCTTCCGCCGTTCGAGCGGCAGCGCCCGCCAGACCGGCGCCGTGCTCGGCAGCGGCCGCGTCGAGGTGGACAACTTCAACCACTCCGCCCTGATCGGTCTGCGCTACGCCTTCAACGCGCCGCGCCCCGTCGCCGCCGTGGCCGTTGCCCCGGCGCCGGCCGCCGCCGCCCCGGCGCCCGCCCGCACCTACCTGGTGTTCTTCGACTTCGACCGCGCCGACCTGACGGACCGCGCCCGCCAGATCATCGCCGAGGCCGCGCAGGCGTCCAGCACCACGGGCACCACCCGCATCGAGGTGGCCGGCCATGCCGACCGCTCGGGCACCCCGCAGTACAACCAGCGCCTGTCGCAGCGCCGCGCCGAGGCCGTCGCCGCCGAGCTCACGCGCCGTGGCGTGGCCCGTGGCGCCATCTCGGTGCAGGCCTTCGGCGAGAGCCGTCCGCTGGTTCCGACCGCCGACGGCGTGCGCGAGCCGCAGAACCGCCGCGTGGAGATCGTCCTGCGCTGAGCAGGCCGACCTCTCCTCACGGGGAACGCAGGGGGGCGGGGCCGCGAGGTCCCGCCCCTTTTCTTTTGCGCCCCGCACAGCCCGGATCATGCAGCGGAAACGAAGAAGGGCGCCTTGCGGCGCCCTTCGGAAGAAAACCGGTGGAAGCGTGGGATCAGCGCGACGGGCGGGTCGACACCTGCCGCACCGCCGCCTGCCGGCGCTCCGGCGCGGCCGGGGCGGACGCCGCGGTCGTGCACTCGCTGCGGCCATGCGGGTTGGCCAGGTTGTTCTTCACGGCCAGGCTGGCCAGCGCCTCGGAACTGTTCGGCGCGGCAAGGGCCACGGTGAACAGCGGGGCGACGTTGCGGCAGAAGTTCGAGCCCTGGCGGATACCGTCCTGCGACTGCGCATTCGCCAGCGAGGTGATGTACCCGTCCAGCGAGGACTGCCCCCGCGCGCCCGCCGTGCGGCGGTAATGGGCGTTGATCCCGCGATAGGCGCCGCCGAGCTCGCTCTTATAGCGGTTCACGAAGGCGTTGTACTGGTCCTCCTGCTGGCAGGAGAGCGCGGCGACCATGAGCTGGCTCTGCAGCGCGCGCACGTCGAACGCGGCCTTCTCGGCCGGCTGCACGCAGGTCTGGGCAAGGGCGGGGGTCGCGAGAAGCGCGGCCGCGAGGCCGGCAGCGAGGAAACGAGACGACATCTGAACCGGGTTCTCCCGAGGTAAACCGAGGCGGCCACCCCGCCCCCGGCAGCACATCTACCCAGTCGCAGGTCACGATGCACGCGGCAACTTCAGGCCAGGGTCCAACGACGCCAAAGGTTTAGCGCCCGTGGCGCAAATGCCATGGCAAGCCGCTCAGGCCGCGAGGAGCATCTCAGCCACGCCGGCCCCGCGCCATCCGCGCCAAGCCCGCGAGGCGCCGGTCAAGAAACTCCAGAGCCGCCTCCACGCCGACCGGCTCCCTCAGCCAATAGGCCAGGGTCGCCGCATAGACGCCGGCCAGGGTCGCCCGCCGCGTGTACCAGGAGAAGTCGGCGGAGCGGTCCCCCGCCGCGGCCCAGACCGAGTCGGCCGTCCGCGCCAGGCTCCGCGCGGCGGCGGCGGCATTCCAAGGGAGGGCCATCAGCGCCAGTCCGCGCCGCAGCGCCTCCCGGTGCGGGGCCGCCTGCTCCAGCCGGATGGCGATCAGCCGCCGGATCCGCGCGGGCGTCCGCAGCCCGTCCAGCGCCTCTGCGGAGGCGGCCTGCTCCATCTGCCGGTCCGCCAGGTCCACCCAGGCCTCCACCGCGCCAACCGGCCCGCGGGGAAACAGCCAGCGATGCGCGGCCGGCTCCTCGCCGATGTCCCGGAGCCCGGCCTCCAGCGCCGCCTCCGTCCAACCCAGGTGAGGCACATGCGGCAGGGCGGCCAGGATGGCCGCGTCCCGCTCCGGGCTGCGCTCGATCAAGGGTTCACGTCCTTCCTGTTGCCCGGCTTCCCCGCCGCCACCTTCCCCTCGCCGGCGGCGTAGCGGGAAAGCTCCTCGTTGAAGCCCAGCCGCGAGAGGTCGGCCATCCGCATCGGGTAGAGCAATCCCTCCAGATGGTCGAACTCGTGCTGCATCACGCGCGCGGCCATGCCGTCCGCCTCGCCCGACACCGCCTTGCCCTCGGCGTCGAGGCCGCGCCAGGCCACCCGCACGGGCCTTGTCACCTCGCCCCGCAGCCCCGGAATGGAAAGGCACCCCTCCCAGGCCGCCTCCCGCTCCTCGGTCAGCGCGGTGATCTCCGGGTTGAACAGCGCGAAGACGCGGTTGCCGTCCCGCATCACGAAGACCCGCAGCGGCTCGTGCACCTGCGGCGCGGCCAGCCCCAGCCCGTTGGCATCGACCATGGTCTCGGCCATGTCGGTCACCAGCCGCCGCATGGCGGGCGTGGTCGGGTCCTCCACCGGCTCCGCCCGGCGCAGCAGCACCGGATGGCCCAGCCGGGCGATCTTCAGGATGGCCATCGTCTTCCCATGCATGCCGGGGGCAACCCTGCCCCCGCCCGCATGTTGGGGCTCGACCCGGATTCGTCACCAGGGGGGGCCCGTTCCCGGGCTTTCCCAGCTTTCGGGCTTCCACCCGGCGCAAGCCGCGTGCTAGACCGCCGGACCTTCGCCGGACGGATTCGAAATCCATCCGGCCGTTCGGCCATTCACAACCATCTCCAGGCAAGGAGGACGTTGCCGCGTGCAAGTCGTCGTTCGGGACAACAACATCGACCAGGCGCTCAAGGCGCTCAAGAAGAAGCTGCAGCGTGAGGGCGTCTTCCGCGAGATGAAGCTCCGTCGCCACTTCGAGAAGCCCTCCGAGCGCCGCGCCCGCGAGGCCGCCGAGGCCGTCCGCCGCGCCCGCAAGGTCGAGCGCAAGCGCCTGGAGCGCGAGGGCTTCTGAGCCCTCTCCCCTTCCATCGGGAAGGGGAACACCGATGACGCCGGATGCCGCGGCGCGGGGATAAACCCCCGCGAACCGCGGCGTTGGTGCGTTCTCAGCCCGACTTCTTCAGGTTCCAGAAGGTGGCGAAGCCGGGAAGCACGTCGCTCAGGGTGTTCCGATAGGCCGTTGCCTGGAAATACTGCCCGAGCGGCACGAAGGGCACCGTCTCGAAGGCGCGCCGCTGGATGCGCCCCGCCACCGCCCGCTGCGCCGTCGCGTCGGGCGCGTCGAACCATTCGGCCCGCAGCGACTCCAGGTCGGGATCGTCCGGCCAGCCGAACCATCCCGTCCCGCCATTCGCCCGCAGCAGCGTGTGCGCGGCCGGCGTCGCATTGTCGGCCCCCGCGCTGAAGGTGACGAAGGCGCTCCAGCCTCCCTGTCCCGCCGGCGCCCGGCTGCCGCGCCGCGTCAGCACCGAGCCCCAGTCCGTCGCCTGATAGTCCACGGCCATGCCGATCTTCTTCAGCGTGTCCGCCATCACCTCACTCATGGCGTTCACGTGCGGCAGGTCCGTCGGCACCAGGAAGGCCACCGGCTCGCCCTTGTAGCCCGCCGCCGCCAGTTCGCGCCGCGACCGGTCCAGGTCGCGCGGGCGGCTCAGCACGTCCAGCGCCACGTCGTTGGCCAGCGGCGTGCCCGGGGTGAAGACGCCGCAGGGCACGCGCCACATCGCCGGGTCGCTCCCGGCGCAGGCGATCATCAGGTCGGACTGGTCCACCGCGCCCAGCACCGCCCGCCGCACGGCCGGGTTGTTGAAGGGCGCGTGCAGGTGGTTCATCCGGAAGCTCGCGCCGTAGCCCGCGCGGTCCAGCACGCCCACCGTCACGTTCCGGTTCCGCCGCAGCAGCGGCAGCAGGTCGGGCGTGGCGAAGTCCCACCAGTCCACCTCCCCGGCCTGCAACGCCGCCGCCGCCGTCGCCGGATCGGGCGTGGTCAGCCACTCCACCCGGTCCAGGTTGACCACCTTGCCCCCGGCCGTACCGCTCGGGGCGCCCGGTGCCGGCACGTAGCGCTCGTTCCGCGCATAAACCGCCCGCGCGCCCGGCACGCGCTCCCCCGCCACGAAGCGAAAGGGTCCGGAACCCACGATCTCCGGCACCTGGGTGGTGGCGGGGGTGCTCGCCAGGCGCTCCGGCATCATCGCCGGCATGAAGACGCCGAACTTCCCCAGCGCGTTCGGCAGCATCGGGAAGGGTTTCTTCAACCGGAACACGATCCGCCGGTCGCCGGAGGCGGAAAGCTCGTCGGTCGCCGCCAGCAAGGTCGTCCCGAACCCGTCGCGGCTGCCCCAGCGGCGGATCGAGGCCACGCAGTCCCGCGCCAGCACCGGCGTCTCGTCGTGCCAGAGCAACCCCTCGCGCAACGTCAGCGTCCAGCGCCGACCGTCATCCTCCACCACATGGCCTTCGACCATCTGCGGACGGGGCGCAAAGTCGGCGTCGGTCCCGTAAAGCGTGTCGAACACCATGAAGCCGTGGTTGCGCGTGACATAGGCGGTGTTCCAGTGCGGATCGAGCGTGGAAAGGTCCGCCTGCGGGATGAACCGCAGCACCCGCGCCCCCTGCGCCTGCCCGGGCCGCGGCGCGGCCAGCGCGGCCAGCGCGCCACCCGCGCCCGAAAGAACCTGTCGCCGCCGCATCGGGGTTGATCCTCGAAAGGGAAGGCCGCATGGCAGCACGCCTTTTCTCCGGGGTCGAGCGGCAGCGCGCCGCGGCCGGCCGAACCCTGCGCCCTCCCGGGCGTTCCCCCGCCGGAACCACGGACCACCCCATGCCCCAGCTCTCCCAGGACCTGATCGCGCGCGCCGTGCCGCAGCCCCTCCCCGGCCCCGCGGCGCCCCCACCCGACGAGCTGCGCCTGAAGGCGGAGATGCAGGTCTTCCTGCACGGGCGCGACCCTGCCCTGGGCCTCTGGGTCTTCGCCTATGGCGCCCTGATGTGGCGGTTCGCCGAGGCCGCGCCCGACATCGTCTCGCCCGCCCGCCTGCCCGGCCTGGCACGCCGCTACACCCTTCGCGACACCCATGACCGCGGCACCCCCGCCTCCCCCGGCCTGACCCTGGCGCTGGAGGAGGCACCGGCCCTCGCCTGCGCCGGCCTGCTGCTCCACCTTCCCGGCCCGGCCGTCGAACGCCACCTCTGGCCGGTCTGGAGACAGGAAATGGCCCCGGGCTTCCACCGTCCCGAGTGGCGCGATTCCCTGCTCACCCGCTCGCGCGACGGCGGCGGCGCGCCCATCCGCGCGCTCTGCTTCCTCCCCCGCCGCGATCACCCGCTCTATGCCGGGGAACTCCCGGTCGGCGTCGTGGCCGATACCCTGGCCACCGCCGGCGGCCCGGGCGGCACCGCGGCCGGCCACCTGCTCGAAGCGGCCGAAACCCTGCGCCGCAACGGCATGCGCGACGCCCTGCTGGAAAGCCTGGAGGCGGAGGTCGCCCGCCGCCTCTCGCCCGCGGCACCCGCGCCGCTCGCGCCGATTGAAGCCGGCCGCGCGCGCGGCCAGCGCCAGAGGGCGGGCTAGAAACAGGAAAGGCCGGGGATCCCTCCCCGGCCTTCCCGCGCGACGGACTGGACCGAAGCTACTTCTGCAGCGCCTGCACGATCTGCTGCGTCACCTTCTTCGCGTCGCCGAACAGCATCATGGTGTTGTCCCGGAAGAACAGCTCGTTCTCCACGCCCGCATAGCCGCTGGCCATGCCGCGCTTGACGAAGAACACCGTCTTCGCCCGCTCGACCTCCAGGATCGGCATCCCATAGATCGCGGAGGACTTGTCGGTCTTGGCCGCCGGGTTGGTCACGTCGTTCGCCCCGATCACGTAGGCCACGTCGGCTTCGGCGAATTCGGGGTTGATCTCCTCCAGCTCGTGCACGTCGTCATACGGCACGTTGGCCTCGGCCAGCAGCACGTTCATGTGGCCGGGCATGCGGCCGGCCACGGGATGGATCGCGTATTCCACCGTCGCGCCTTCCTTCTTCAGCAGGTCCGCCATCTCGCGCACCACCTGCTGCGCCTGCGCCACCGCCATGCCGTAGCCGGGCACGATGATGACCTTGCCGGCGTTCTTCATGATGTAGGCCGCGTCCTCCGGGCTGCCCGACTTCACGGGCCGCGCCGGCCCCGCTGGCCCGGTCGCGGCCGCGCCCCCCGCCTCGGCACCGAAGCCGCCCAGCAGCACGTTCAGGATGGAGCGGTTCATCCCCTTGCACATGATGTAGGACAGGATGGCGCCGGAGGCGCCGACCAGCGCGCCCGTGACGATCAGCAGCAGGTTGCCGATGGTGAAGCCGATCCCCGCCGCCGCCCAGCCCGAATAGCTGTTCAGCATGGACACCACCACGGGCATGTCCGCGCCGCCGATCGGGATGATCAGCAGGAAGCCGAGCCCGAAGGACAGCAGCGCGATCAGCCAGAACAGCGCGAGGTTGCCGCCCGTCATGACGAAGGCGGCGATCAGCACCAGCAGCAGCACGCCAAGCCCCGCGTTGAGGTAGTGCTGCCCGTTGAACAGGATGGGCGCCCCCGACATCCGCCCGTCGAGCTTGGCGAAGGCGATCACCGAGCCCGAGAAGGTGATGGCGCCGATCGCCAGCCCCAGCGACATCTCCACCAGCGACTGCCCGTGGATGGCCCCGGGAACCCCGATGCCGAAGCTCTGCGGCGCGTAAAGGGCCGCCGCCGCCACGAACACCGCGGCAAGGCCCACCAGCGAGTGGAAGGCCGCCACGAGCTGCGGCAGCGAGGTCATCTGGATCCGGTTGGCCACCACCGCGCCGATCCCGCCGCCGATCGCCAGCCCCGCGACGATCAGCCCGATCCCGCCCATGCGCATCCCGGGCTGGGCGAGCGTCGCGACGATCGCGATCCCCATCCCCACCATGCCCATGATGTTGCCGCGCCGGCTGGTGGAGGGATGCGAAAGCCCCTTCAGCGCCAGGATGAACAGAACGGACGCGACGAGATACGCCAGCGTCGAGAGCGTGTGCCCCATCGCCTCAGCCCTTCCGCTGGAACATGGCGAGCATCCGCCGGGTCACGAGGAAGCCCCCGAAGATGTTCACCGCCGCCAGCGTGACGGCAATGAAGCCGAAGGCCTGCGCCAGCCAGGATTCGCCCAGCCCCGTGGCCAGCATCGCGCCCACCACGATCACGGAGGAGATGGCGTTGGTCACGCCCATCAGCGGCGAGTGCAGCGCGGGTGTCACGCTCCACACCACGTGGTAGCCCACGAAGCAGGCCAGCATGAAAATGGTCAGGAGCAGCAGGAAGGGCTCCGCCGCCGCCGCCCCCTGCTCGATCAGGGGCATGGCCTCCCCGGCCGCCGCCCGGGCCTCCATGGCCAGCGAAAGGGCGCGCTCGGCCATGGCCTGTGCGCGGATCGCGAGTTCCTCGGCGTGCATCTCTCAGTTTCCCTCAGCCGGCCGCGAAATTGGCGTGAACGACCTGACCGCCCCGGGTCAGCATCACGCCGCGCACCAGGTCGTCCTCCGCCGGCAGCTTCGGCGCGGAAGCGTCCTTGTCCCAGAAGGTCGTCAGAAAGGTCAGCAGGTTGCGCGCGTAAAGGCTGCTCGCCGCCGCCGGGATGCGCGCGGGCCAGTTGGAGAAGCCCAGCACCTTCACCCCGTTGGGCGTCACCACCATCTCGCCCGGCTTCGTCGCCGCGCAGTTGCCCCCGGCGTCGGAGGCGATGTCCACGATCACCGAGCCCGGCTTCATGGAGGCCACCATCGCCTCCGTCACCAGGATCGGCGCCCGCCGGCCCTGCACCAGGGCCGTGCACACCACGATGTCCATCTTCCCGATCGCGGCCGCCACCACCTCGCCCTGCTTGGCCAGGAACTCCGCGCTCATGGGCTTGGCATAGCCACCCGCCGTCTGGGCCGCCCGGCTCTCGTCGTCCTCGTACCCGACGAAGCTCGCGCCGAGCGACTTGATCTCCTCCTTGGCCGCGGGGCGCACGTCGGTGGCCGAAACCCGCCCGCCGAGCCGCCGCGCGGTCGCGATGGCCTGCAACCCCGCCACCCCCGCGCCCATCACCAGCACGTTCGCCGCCGGGATCGTGCCCGCCGCCGTCATCAGCATCGGGAAGCCACGGTCGAACGCCCCCGCCGCCTCCACCACGGCGCGATACCCCGCAAGGTTCGCCTGGGAGGACAGCACGTCCATGCTCTGCGCCCGCGTGATGCGCGGCAGCATCTCCATCGCCGCCGCGTCGATCCCGGCGGCGGCGTAGCGGCCCGCGGCCTCCTTGTCGGCGCCCAGCGTCGCGATCAGCAGCGCCCCGCGCGGGATCAGCGCCAGCTCGTCCACCTCGCCCTCCCCGGCGGAGAGCGGCGCCCGAACCTTCAGCACGATCCCGGCTCCCGCCAGGGCGGCGGCGGCATCGGGCGCAACCTCCGCCCCGGCCTCGGCATAGGCGGCATCCGGGAAGCCGGCCGTGAGCCCCGCCCCCGCCTCCACCGCCACCGTCAGACCCAGCGCGATGAGCTTCTTCACGGTCTCCGGAACCGCGGCCACCCGGGCCTCGTCCGCCCGGCGCTCCTTCAACACAGCAAGCCGCATGATCAAAATCCTGTCGTCCCTCGCGGGCGCAGGATTGCGGGGCCTCGCGAAAGGCGCAAGCCCGCACGGCCGGAGCCCTCAGACGGCGATCGCCGCCATGTCTGGTACCGCCGCCGCGGGAGTGCTTCGATCCCGCCCCTCCCGCGAGAGGCCGCCATGATCTTCCGAGACGCTCCCGGCGAAACCCGGCTCTTCATTCCCCAGCCGGCCCATGCCCTGCTGTCCGGCCAGATGATGCGGCACTGGGGCGCCCCCGGCTTCGCCCAGCCCGACCCGGCCGAGGAGGTGATCCTGGCCGCGGGCCAGCACGACCTCGCCTGGATGGGCTGGGAAGCCGCGCCCAGCCTCGACCCCTCCACCGGCCGCCCGCAGCAGTTCACCGCCATCGGCCCCGCCGCCCACGCGCCCCGCTGGGCCGCGGCGGTGGAGATGGCCCATGCCGCCTGGGGCCTCTGGCCGGCCCTGCTGATCTCGCGCCACGGCACGCTGATCTACACGCGCTACGCCAACCCCGCGCGCGACACACCGGCCGACAAGCAGGCCGCCGCCCGCTACCTCGCCGAGCAAGGCGCGCTGCAAGCCGCCTGGGCCGAGGCGCTCGGCGCCAGCCCGGCGCAGGTGGACCGCAACGCCGCGCTCGTGGCCGCCGCCGATGCCCTGTCGCTCGCCCTGTGCTTCGCCCGCCCCGGCCCCGCCGGCGAGGCACCGACCGAGAACGGCACCCCGGCGCCCCTCACCCTGTCCGGCAGCAGCGAGGCCGGCTGGACCCTGTCCCCCTGGCCCTTCCGCACGCCCGGCCTGACCCTGCGCACGGAGGTCCTGCGCCTCCCCGCCGCCGCGCGCTGGACGGAGGAGGCAGCGATGCACGTCGCCCTCCGCAACGCCCCGCGGGTGACCCTGGAGGAACGGCTCCGTCCGGCCTAGGCCACCGAGGTGGAAGCGGTGGCCGGCACCCCCGCATCCGCCAGCGCCGCCGCCTGCCGCGCCGCCAGGTCGGCCTCGCGGTAGTCGTCGATCAGCTTGTGGAACATGTCGTGCCAGTTCAGCTCGGCCCTGAGGCGCAGGAACACGCTGCCCAGCCCCACCGCCGCCCGGTCCATCAGCACGAACTCCCTGGGCGGCCGCACGCCGCCCACGCGCTTCAACCCCGCATGAACCTCCTCGGCCACCTTGCGCCCGTATTGCGGGTCGTTGGTTTCCTGCACGGCCCGCACGCGGTCCTCGAGCAAGGGCTCGTAAAGGAAGCGCGCCCAGCGCAGCAGCACCTCCATCGTCTCGCGCTTGAGGTCCTTGAAGCCCCAGAGCTCGAAGGCATGCGCCGCCTTGTCCCGGTCCTCGTCGCGCACCGCCTCGTACAGGGTCAGCGTCCCCGTGATGAAGCGCGGCGGGAACACGCGGATCGCGCCGAAGTCCAGCAGGTTGATCCCGGCCTCGTCCGGCCGCACCTGGTAGTTGCCCAGGTGCGGGTCGCCATGGATCACGCCGTAGCGGTAGAGCGGCACGTACCAGGCGTGGAACAGCGCGGAAGCATAGGCGTTCCGCTCCTCCAGCGAGGGGTTCTCCTCCAGCCGCGTGAGGATGGAGCGCCCGTCGAGCCAGCTCATGGTCAGCAGGCGCTTGCTCGTCAGCTCGCGAACCGGCGTCGGCACGCGCACGCTCGGCGTGTCGCGCAGCATGATGCCGTACATGGCCATCTGCGCGGCCTCGCGCTCGTAGTCCAGCTCCTCGCGCAGCCGGTCGCGCAGCTCGTCGTAAACCTCGTCGTGCTGGATGGTGTTGTCCATGCGGGCATAGAGCCCCATCGCCATGCGCAACTGGCGCAGGTCGGCTTCCACCACGCTCGGCATGTCCGGATACTGCAGCTTGCAGGCGACGCGGCGCCCGTCATGCAGCGTCGCACGGTGCACCTGCCCGAGCGAGGCCGCCGCCGCCGCCTCGCGCTCGAACTCGCGGAACTTCGTTTCCCAGGCCGGCCCAAGCTCCGTGCCCATGCGGCGGCGCACAAAGGCCCAGCCCATCGGCGGCGCGTTCGCCTGAAGGGAAGCAAGCTGCTGCGCGTATTCCTCCGGCAGGGCGTTCGGCACGGTGGACAGGAACTGCGCCACCTTCATCAGCGGGCCCTTCAGCCCGCCGAGGATGGCCTTCAGGTCCTCCGCATGCGCCGTCTTGTCGGTCTTGAGGCCGAGGAAGCGCTCCCCCGCCACCCGCGCCGCGATGCCGCCCACGGCACCGGACGTGCGGGCCATCCGGCGGATCTCGCCGAACAGCGTGTTCTCGCGATTCTCAGCCATCGGCGCGCTCGAGCTCGTCGATGAAGCCCGCGATCACGTCGAGGCCCCTCTTCCAGAACGCCGGGTCCGAGGCATCCAGCCCGAAGGGCGCCAGCAACTCCTGGTGCCGCAACGTGCCCCCCGCCCGCAGCAGGTCGAGGTACTTCCGCTGGAAGTCCGGCACCTGCCCGTCCTGGTAGACACCGTAGAGCGCGTTCACCAGGCAATCCCCGAAGGCATAGGCATACACATAGAAGGGCGTGTGCACGAAGTGCGGGATATAGGACCAGTACACGCCGTAATCCGGCGTGAAGTCGAAGGCCGGGCCAAGGCTCTCGTGCTGCACGGACATCCAGATCTCCGCGATCCGCTCCGAGGATACCTCGCCCTTGCGCCGCTCGTCGTGCACCAGCGTCTCGAAGCGGTAGAAGGCGATCTGCCGCACCACCGTGTTCAGCATGTCCTCCACCTTGGAGGCCAGCATCAGACGCCGCCGGGCGGGGTCGGTCTCCGCGTCCAGCATCGCGCGGAAGGTCAGCATCTCCCCGAACACGCTCGCGGTCTCCGCCAGCGTCAGCGGCGTGCCCGACATCAGGTAGCCCTGCTTCGCCGCCAGCCGCTGGTGCACGCCATGCCCGAGCTCATGGGCCAGCGTCATCACGTCGCGCGACTTCCCGTGGTAGTTCACCAGCAGGTAGGGATGCGCCGAGGGCACGGTCGGGTGCGCGAAGGCGCCCGAAGCCTTGCCCGGCCGCAGCGCCGCGTCGATCCAGGGCTTCTCGAAGAAGTCCCGCCCCATCTCCGCCAGGTCCGGGCTGAAGGCGGCATAGGCGCCCAGCACCTGGTCGCGCGCCGCGGACCAGGGAATGCTGCGGTCCATGTCGCCCGGAAGCGGCGCGTTGCGGTCCCAGTGCTTCATCCGCTCCAGCCCCAGCCACTTCGCCTTCATGGCGTAGTAGCGGTGCGACAGCCGCGGGAAGCTCTCCACCACCGCGCCGACGAGGGCATCCACCACCTCGTCCTCGACCATGTTCGCGCGGTTGCGCGAGGTGCCGGGCCGCGGATAGTTCCGCCACCCGTCCACGATCTCCTTGTCCTTGGCCAGCGTGTTGGTGATCAGCGAGAACAGGCGGATGTTCTCCCCGAACGCCTTCGAGACTCCCGCCGCCGCCGCCTCGCGCACCGCGCGGTCAGGGTCGGAAAGCAGGTTCAGCGCGGCCGAGACCGTCAGCTCGTCGCGGCGCCCGGCCTGGTTCACCGGCACCCGCATATGCGCGATCGTCTCGTCGAACAGGCGGTTCCAGGCCGAGCGCCCGGTCACCTCCTTCTCGTGCAGCAGCTTCTCCGCCTCGTCCGAAAGCTGGTGCGGGCGGAACACGCGCAGGTCGCGCAGCCAGGGCCGCCAGCGCGCCAGCGCGCGCGAACCCGCCATGCGCCCCTCCAGGAAGGAGTCGTCCAGCCGGTTCAGCTCCAGGGTGAAGAACAGCAGGTGGCTGCCGATCACCGTCACCCGCTCCTGCATGGTCTGGTAGAAGCGGCCGTTCTCCGCGTTCTGCGCGTCGCCGCTGAACAGCAGCTGCGCGTAGGACATCACGCGCCCGAGCACCTCCTCGACCCGCTCGTACTCGCGAAGCGCCGCCTCCAGCGCATCGCCGGACATCGAGCCCAGCCGCCCCGCATGGGCGGCCTCGAAGGCGCGCGCCGCCCGTTCCGCCGCCTCCAGGTCGGCCTGGAGCCGCGGGTCCCCGGGCCGTGCGTAAAGGTCGCGCAGGTCCCATTCCGGCAGCGCCTCCCCGGCCGCGGCGGCCCCGAGCCGGGCCTCCGTGTCGCGCATGGGGGAATCACGGAGGCAATCAGGCGCGTGCGGCTTCATTCGGGACGGGTGCCTTGTGGATTCGCTGTGTTCCCTTCCGATATATGCCCCGCGTCCGGTGAGCCAAGGCCAACACCTCGCCGGACGGCCGCGAAGACAAGGGGAGAGGGACGATTCCGGACCAGGACGCCTGGACCAGCCTGCCCGGCATGATGCTGGGCCTGGCCGTCCGCAACCCCGAAAAACCCATGATCCGGCACTGGTCGGGCGGCGCCTGGCGCACCACCACCTGGCGCGACTTCGCGGAGACCGTGGCGCGGGTCGCCGCCGGCATGCGCGCCCGTGGCATCTCGCCCGGGGACCGCGTGGCGCTCGTCAGCGACAGCCGCCCGGAATTCCTGATCGCCGACACCGCCCTGATGGCGATCGGCGCCGTCACCGTGCCGACCTACACCACCAACACGGTCGCGGACCACGCCCATATCCTGCGCGACAGCGGCGCCCGCGCCGCCATCGCCTCCACCCCCCGCCTCGCCGAGCGCCTGCGCGAGGCCGCGGGCCACGGTGGCCTCGATCTCCTGATCTGCCTGGAGGAAGCCCCGGGCACCACCTCCTGGGCCGAGCTCGTCGCCACCCCCGGCGACCTCGCCATGCTGGTGGCGGAGGTGCAGCACATCCCCGAGGGCCGCCTCGCCTGCCTGATCTACACCTCCGGCACCGGCGGCACGCCCAAGGGGGTCATGCTGCCCCACCGCGCCATGCTGGCGAACCGCGCGGGCGTGCTGCCGCTGATCCAGCAGCTCGGCCTCGAATGGAAGGGCGCCTGCTACCTGTCCTTTCTTCCCCTCTCCCATGCCTACGAGCACACCGTGGGAGGCTCCCTCCTCCTCTCCTACGGCATCGAGATCGTCTTCTCCCGCGGCGCGGACCGCATCGCCGCCGAGTTCCAGGAGATCGAGCCCGCGCTCGTCACCGCCGTCCCCCGCCTGTTCGAGGTGCTGCGCGGCCGCATCCTGGCCGGGCTGGAAAAGGAGAAGCCCCTCAAGCGCGCCCTGTTCGAGCGCACGGTCGCCCTCGGCCTGCGCAAGATGGACGGTCCGCCGCTGAACCTGCTGGAACGCGTGCAGGACGCCGTGCTGGACCGCCTGGTGCGCGCCAAGGTCCGCGCCCGCTTCGGCAAGCGGCTGGTCGCCATCGTCTCCGGCGGCGCGCGGCTGGACCCGGACCTTTCGGGCTTCTTCCTTGCCCTCGGCATCAATGTCCTGCAGGGCTACGGCCAGACGGAAGCCGGCCCCGTGATCGCCGTCAACCTCCCCTGGGACAACCGCCGCCGCACCGTCGGCCTGCCCGTGCGCGGCGTGGAGGCGCGCATCGCCGAGGATGGCGAGCTGCTGGTCCGCGGCGGCCTGGTCATGGACGGCTACTGGGGCGACCCCGAGGCCACCGCCCGCGCCCTCTCCGTCCCGCCCGGCGAGGCGGAGCCGTGGCTGCACACCGGCGATGTCGGCACGATCGACGAGACCGGCCGCCTGGTCATCACCGACCGCAAGAAGGACTTCATCAAGACGCTGGGCGGCGACATGGTCAGCCCCGCCCGCATCGAAGGCCTGCTGATGGGCGAGCCCGAGATCGCCCAGGCCGTGGTCGCCGGCGAGGGCCGCCCGAGCCTCGTCGCCCTCATCGTGCCGGCGGAAGGCGCGAGCGCCGACAAGGCCCTCCAGCGCATCAACGGCAAGCTCTCGGGCGTCGAGCGCATCCGCAAATGGGCGGAGGTCGAGCCCTTCACGGTGGAGAACGGCATGCTCACCCCCACCATGAAGGTGAAGCGCCGCGTGGTGCTCGAGCGCCACGCGAACCGCATCGGCGCCCTTTACTCGTAGAAAGGGCCGGGGCGCCAGGCCCCGGCCCTCCGGTCACATCCCCAGCGCGCGGCGGTACAGGTCGAGCAGCGTCTCCTGCTCCTCCACCTCGGCCGGCTCCTGCTTCCTGATCCGGATGATCTGGCGGATCACCTTCACGTCGAAGCCGGCGCTCTTGCCCTCCATGAAGATGTCCTTGATGTCGTCGGCCAGCGCCTTGCGCTCTTCCTCCAGCCGCTCCACCCGCTCGATGATGGAGCGCAGCCGGTCGGCCGCGATGCCCCCCACGTCGGGGTCGGGATCGGCCTTCTGCCTCTCGCGGCTCGCGGCAGCCTCATCGTCGATGTCGAAGGGTACGTCAGACATGGATCTCTCGCTGCATCTGGTCGGGAGGCGGTGAGGGGGGCGCGGTGGCGATCGCGCGCGGCAGCACCGCCGGTGTCCCCCGGCCATCCGCCAATCCCCGACCCCCCTCGGGTGGAGCCGGGGGTCTTACCCCTTCCGCCCCGCCCGCCTCAATGCCCCCCCGCGCCGGCAGGGAACCCTTCGGGAACGCCGTGACCCTCAGGCCACGGGCCCGTCAGCCCCGCGGTGCAGCAGATGCGTCATCGCCGCCGTCCCCAGCACGGGCACCAGCAGGTTGGCGAAGGGCACCAGCGCCATCCCGGCCATCACGGCGCCGACCGCGAGCACCGAGAACTCCCGCCGCTTCCGCAGGATGCGCGCCTGCGCCACCGTCATCCGCCGCTGCGCCACGCCCTCGAACAGCCCGTGCCCCAGCGAGACCGCGGCCACGAGCCACAGCAGCGCCCCGCCGATCAGCGGCAGCAGCAGCGCGACGGGCAGCAGCACAAGGTTCAGCGCCAGCACCTTCAGCGCCAGCGTCACGTTGAACACGCCCTGCGCGGCCAGCGAGGCGCCGCGCGGCGCCGGAAGCCCCGGGTAATGCCGCCGCTCCACCGCCGCCGCCGTCTCGTCCAGGAACAGCCCGGCGAGGGCGAGCGCGAAGGGCACGAAGAGCCAGAAGGCCGCGAACACCGCGGCCACCCCGCCCAGCAGCCCCGCCGCCGTCGCGATCCAGCCCGTGCCCCCCGCCAGCGCCATCACCGCCCAGTCCGCCAGCGCGATCAGCGCGGCCAGGGCCAGCACGGCCCCGAGCGCACCCTTGATCAGAGGCCCGCGGAACCCCCGCTCGAACACCTGGTCGAAAGGCAGTGTCAGGCTCGCGATCACCGCTCCCACGCGCGCTCAGTGCCCCGGATTGCCGGCGGCGAAGGCCGCCTTCTGCTCGGCCGAGGCCTCCCGCTGGTGCTTCGCCTGCCACTCCTTGTAGGGCATGCCGTAGACGATCTCGCGCGCCTCCGGATCGGGGATCGCGATCCCCTGCCCCTCCGCCGCCTCTCGGTACCAGCGGGACAGGCAGTTCCGGCAGAAGCCCGCCAGGTTCATCAGGTCGATGTTCTGCACGTCCGTCCGCTCGCGCAGGTGCTGCACCAGCCGCCGGAAGGCCGCGGCCTCGAGCTCCGTGCGGGTCTTGTCGTCGATCTCGGTCATGCCGGCCCCTCTCGTTCCCCGGCGAGATGGGGACGCCCCGCGGAAGCTTCTATCCCTCGCCCGATCCCTCGCCGCGCGTCCCCGGAAAGCGCGGCAACCCGTCGCCGGGGACGACCCAGGGCAGATGGGCGGCGAACTGCACGTGGTCCCAGGGCGGCACCAGCGCGGGATCGTCCAGGCTCGCGGTGGTCACGTCGATCTCGCCCGGCAGGTCGTGCGCGGCAAAGGTCAGCGTCGTTCCGCAATCCCCGCAGAATCCCCGCTCCGCCCGCGCGCTGGAGGCGTAGAGCCGCATCGTGCCGGACACCACGCGGAACCCCGTCCGCGGCACGCTGAACCAGGCGACCATCGGCGCCCCCGCCGCCCGCCGGCAATCCCCGCAATGGCAGATCGTCGCGTGAAAAGGGTCGCCGCCCGCCTCGAAGCGCACGGCGCCGCAATGGCAGCCGCCCGTCCGCACCGGGCCCGTCGCGTCACGCTCCATGGACCATTCCTCCTCGGCACCGCCCTCCACGCTCGCATCCCCGCCGCCAGCAGGAAACCCCGCGCCGCGCCGCGCGTCCCCTCGGGGCAGTTGGAGAACGACCCATGGCCGGAACGTCGCGGTGGCGCTGGCTGATCGGCCAGCTCTGGGGGCGCCTGTGGTTCCGCAGCACCCTCTTCTCCCTCGGGGGGATCGCTGCGGCGCTCGGCGCGGTCGCCATCGGCCCCTTCGTGCCCAGCGGCGCCTCCCGGCAGATCGGCGCCGACGCGGTCGGCGACATCCTCGGCATCCTCGCCGCCTCCATGCTCACCGTCGCCACCTTCTCCCTGTCCACCCTCGTCGCCGCCTATGCGGCCGCCACCAACACGGCCACGCCGCGCGCCACCACCCTCCTGATGGAGGACAGCACCGCCCAGAACGCCCTCGGCACCTTCATCGGCGCCTTTCTCTTCAGCATGGTCGGCATCATCGCCCTCAGCACCGGCCTTTACGGCGAGGAGGGGCGGCTGGTGCTCTTCCTCGCCACGCTCGTCGTCGTGGCCCTGGTGGTGATCACCCTGCTGCGCTGGTTCGACCGCCTGCCACGGATGGGGCGCATGTCGGAAACCATGTCCCGGGTGGAGGAAGCCGCCGCCGAGGCGCTGCGCGAGCGCGCCTGGTCCCCCCATCTCGGCGGCACCCCGGCGCGCCCCGAACCGCCACCCGGCGGGCACGCGATCCGCGCCGAAGGCACCGGCTACGTCGTCCACCTCGACCTCGAGGCGCTGGAAAAGGCCGCCTCCGGCCTGGGCGGCCTGCAGCTCCAAGCCGTGCCCGGCAAGCACGTGCACCGCAACGCCGTTCTCGGCTGGACCCGCGCCGCGCCCGACGCCGGGGCGGAGGACGCGATCCGCGCCGCGATCCTGCTCGGCGCCGACCGCAGCTTCCGCCAGGACCCGCGCTTCGGCCTCCTGGTTCTCTCGGAGATCGCCTCCCGCGCGCTGTCGGATGCCGTCAACGACGCCGGCACCGCGATCCGCGTCCTCGCCGGCGGGCTGCAGGTCTTCGACGCCTGGTGCCACCCGGGAAAGCCGCCCGGCGACCTCCCCCGGTATCCCAGCCTCGCCATCCCCGCCCTCGATCCCAGGGAGCTGGTGGAGGACCTCTACCGCCCCATCGCCCGTGCCGGCGCCGCCAATCCCGCGGTCATGGAGCGCCTGCTCAAGTCCCTCGCCGCCCTGCCCGAGATCGGCGGCGATCCTCTCCGCGCCCCCGCCGAGGCGGAGGCCCGGCACGCCCTGGCCCTCGCCGAGGCCGCCATCGGCCCCGGGGAGGACCACACCGCCCTGCGCGCCCTCGCCCCGCCCTGGCGCTGAAGGCCGCCCGGCCCGGCGCGCGTGACCCAGGCCACGCAGCTCGGGCCGCGCAACTCAGTCCGCGTAGACGTTCGCCGCCTGGATGATCGGCCTCCAGCGCGCGACCTCGGCGGCCAGGTGCCGCCGGTGATAGGCCGGCGTCGCCTGCTCCTGGCTCGCCACCTCCGTCACGAGCTCCGCGAAACGCTGCTTCAGCCGCTCCTCGCGCAGCGCCGCGCGGATGGCCTGGGAAAGCCGCTCCTGCACCGCCTCCGGCGTGCCGGCCGGCGCGTACATCCCGTGCCAGGTGCTCATCGCGATCGCCGGCTGCCCGGCCTCGGCCGTGGTCGGCAGGTCCAGCCCCTCGGCCCGGCGGTCGAGCGTCACGGCATAGGACTTGATCCGGTTGTCCCTGATGAAGGGCGCCGTGTTGGTCGCCTGGTCGCAGAACACGTCGATCCGCCCGGCCATCATCTCCGTCAGAACGGGCGCGGAGCCGCGGAACACCACCGTCGTCACGGGCGTGCCGGCCGCGTGCTGGATCAGCATCCCGCAGAGCTGGTTGGCGCCCCCGAGCCCCGAATGCGCGAGGTTCAGCTTGTCCCCCTGCCGCTTCACCTCCGCCATGAAGCCCGCGAGGTCGCTGGCCGGGAAATCCGGCCGCGCCACGATCGTCATCGCCGCGTCCGACACCACGCCCAGCGGCGCGAAGGAGGTTTCGACGTTGTAGGGCAGCGAGCGGTAGAGCGTCGCGCTCGTCGCGTGCCCGATGTGGTGGGACAGCAGGGTGTAGCCGTCCGGCCGCGCATTGGCCACGCGGGCGGCGGCGATGGTGCCCCCCGCCCCCGTCACGTTCTCGACCACCACGGACTGGCCGAGGTCCTTCGCCATCCCCTCCGCCACGAGGCGCGAGATGACATCCGTCGGCCCTCCCGCCGTGAAGGGCACCGTGACCGTGATCGGCCGGTTCGGGAAGGCGGGCGCCTGGGCCCTGACGGCCGGCGCGGCCAGCAGGGCGGGGGCCGCGAGAAGCGCGCGGCGGGGCAGCTTGGACAAGGTTCTCTCTCCCGGGTTCTTGCCCGGGAGTGTGAACCGGCGCGCGACCCGCGTCAGCCCTCCCCGCCTTTCGCTCACCCGGCCTTGTTCGCCCCCTCGATCGCCGCGATCACGGCCCGCGTCACCGTCTCGGTGTCCGCCGTGCCCCCGAGGTCGGCCGTGAACACCCCGTCCGCGCAGACCCGCTCCACCGCCGCCATCAGGGCCGCCGCCGCGGCCGGTTCGCCCAGCTTCTCCAGCATCATCGCCCCGGTCCAGAAGGTGGCCACGGGATTGGCGACGCCCTTGCCCATGATGTCGAAGGCCGAGCCATGGATCGGCTCGAACATGGAGGGCGCCCGCCCCGACGGGTCGAGGTTGGCCGTCGGCGCCACGCCCAGCGACCCCGCCACGGCCCCGGCCAGGTCGGAAAGAATGTCGGCGTGCAGGTTGGTGGCCACCACCGTGTCGATGCTGGCGGGCTTCTGCACCATCCGCGCCGCCATGGCGTCCACCAGCTCCTTCTCCACGGTCACGTCCGGGTAGCCCTTCGCGATCTCGGCCGCGATGTCGTCCCACATCACCATGCCGTGCCGCTGGGCATTGGACTTCGTCACCACCGTCAGCAGCTTGCGCGGCCGCCCGCGCGCGATGTCGAAGGCCACCCGCATGATCCGCTCCACGCCCGCGCGGGTGAAGATCGAGGTCTCGGTCGCCACCTCCTCGGGGTGCCCGCGATGGGCGCGGCCGCCATGCCCGGCATACTCGCCCTCGGAGTTCTCCCGCACGATCACCCAGTCGATGTCGCCCGGCTCCACGCTGCGCAGCGGGCTCGTCAGCCCCGGCAGCACGCGCGTCGGGCGGATGTTGGCGTACTGGTCGAAGCCCTGGCAGATCTTCAGGCGCAGACCCCACAGCGTGACGCTGTCCGGCAGGTCTGGGTCGCCCACCGCGCCGAAATAGATCGCGTCGAAGCCCCGGAGCGTCTCCAGCCCGTCCTCGGGCATCATCGCGCCGGTTTCGCGGTAAAAGTCGCTCCCCCAGGGAAGCGTCTCCACCTCCAGCGCGAAGCCGCCGTCGCGCCGGGCGAGCGCTTCCAGCACGCGCAACCCCGCGGGGATGACCTCCTTGCCGATGCCGTCGGCGGGGATGGCGGCGATCCGGTGGCGTCGCATGGTTCCTTGCCCTTCCTCTCTTGCTTTCAAGCTGCTCCAGCGCATTCCACACCGCTGCCCCGGCGGCAAGTCCAGCCCCCGCCCCCTGCCCCCGCCCTGGGCTTGCCCGCGCCACCCACCCGGTGAAGATGCCCCCGACGCCAGGAGAGCCACGATGGAAGCGACCACCCCCGCCAGCGACGCCCCCCCGGGCGCGTCCTGGGACGACGCCCGCGCCCGCGCCGCCCTCCGCCGCCTGCTCGATGCCGCCATCGCCAGCGCCGATCCCCGCAAGGTCCTGGCCGCCCATCTGCCCGAGCCCCCCGCCCTCGGCTCCGGCGGCCGCGTGGTCGTGGTTGGCGCGGGCAAGTCCGCCGCCGTCATGGCCGCCTCGGTCGAGGCCGCCTGGCCCGACATTCCCCTGAAAGGCCTGGTGATCACCCGCTACGGCCACGGCGTCCGCACCGGCTACGGCAAGACCGACCGCATCGAGGTGGTCGAGGCCTCACACCCCGTGCCCGACGCCGCCGGCGAACAGGCCGCGGCCCGCATCCTGGCCCTGGTGCAGGGCCTCACCGAGCACGACCTCGTGCTCGCCCTCATCTCCGGCGGCGGCTCCGCCCTGATGCCGCTCGCCGCCCCCGGCCTGACGCTGGCCGACAAGCAGGAGGTCAACCGCGCCCTGCTTTCCTGCGGCGCCACCATCAACGAGATGAACGCCGTCCGCCGCCACCTCTCGGCCGTCAAGGGAGGCCGCCTCGCCGCCGCCGCCCACCCGGCCCGCGTGGTCACGCTGGCCATCTCCGACGTGCCCGGGGACGACCCGGCCGCCATCGCCTCCGGCCCCACCGTGCCCGACCCCACCAGCTTCGCCGACGCCCGCGCCATCGTCGCCCGCTACGCCATCGCGCTCCCCGACCACGTCCGCGCCCACCTGGAGGCCGGCGCCGAGGAAACGCCCAAGCCAGGCGACCCCCGCCTCGCCCGCGCCGAGTACCGCCTCATCGCCACCCCCCTCATGGCCCTCCAGGCCGCCGCGAAGGAAGCAGAGGCCCTCGGCCTCACCCCCCTCATCCTCGGCGACGCGCTGGAGGGCGAGGCGCGCGAGGCC
>Ga0210040_10002131_pt1 | contig 28447 bp, 13 predicted proteins | sample CryGeyCG12114_NA_FD_185462 | JGI IMG/M metagenome (GOLD analysis project Ga0210040, IMG submission 185462) | Groundwater microbial communities from aquifer - Crystal Geyser CG19_WC_8/21/14_NA (SPAdes) (version 2) | ecosystem: Environmental > Aquatic > Deep subsurface > Groundwater | place: USA... | reverse complement strand
ATCATTTTTTCTGTGGAACAAAGATCCTAGGCTTTACGTTTACAAATGACTTCATAAAGTACAGGCATTCAAGCAATATTTCAAATTGGGCCTTGCCATGTTGACTTATGAAACTCTTTCGAGGGAAAAATTTATACAATTAGGAGGCACTCAAAAGAGCTGATATTTGAAAACTATTTCTAATTTTATTTTTTAAAGTTGCACTTCCTTCCACCCCTATGATAATAAAAACACTGCTGTTAATTTGACTTAAATGGATAGCAAACATAGAATGAATTACTAGCACCTGTATTGTTATTATTTACTTTGACTTGATTGCTCTGTCTAGAGTAAAGCTATTACCATTACTCAATAGCTTTTATTCGGCCCACATTGTAGGTGGGTAGACGCATTGTTTCTCCTGCGTAAATGTAATCGTAACTATCAATAACAATAGTTGCGGAGTGAGTAAATGCTTAACTTACCAGATACCATTGATAATTGAAATAAGGATCAGTGGGGTCGTTCTCAGTCAATGGAAACTGGACCAAATTTTCTACTCTTAAAGGATTGTAGCCACGTTTAACACGACGAAATCCTGTCTGCTGCACTGCGGTCTTTACCTAAAAACAAAAAAAGCCAACAACATCTCCATTATTTATCATTTTCAGTGAATGACCAAAGTCGCCCCATCCTCCAAAATGAATTCTAAAACTATATTTTATTACACAGAGCGTATCACCAAGTTTCCAACCAAACAACTCTTTCATGTGGTCAATTCTACTGATTACATTTTAATTAGTTAGTTAGTATTGAATGAGAAATATTTGCTAAAACTAAAATTTGCAAAGCCAGAGCAAAGAGACCGCTAATACTTAGTAAGTGGTCTTCAAAGAATTTGAATACGTTCTTTTATTTCCTCTAGTTCCTGGCTGTCAGATCGTTCAAGCTGTGCATCACAGAAGTAGGAAATTCAAACACTCAGCCGAATTGAAAACTGTGCATGTCACAACACAACTTACAATAACTTTGCATTATTCATAAAATTGCTCATGATGCCCCTCATGAAAAGTTTACTCTCGTGATATGAGCGGCTAATAATTAGAGGTGCTAACTAATGAATGGTAATTTCTTCCCCATGATATTAATTTGTATTCATTAGCTACTCTCAGAGGGTATGAAGTTCAAGGAGAAATCATTGCATTACATGAATGCTAAAACCCTGCCTAGGGCAAATGTACATTGATCTGATCGGATTTCCCAAATGGTTCAGATGATAAGAGAGCCAAATACATAAAAGAATCTTTCTCTGCACATAATTTTTATGGGTACTGTTAGTATCACAAACAGGGGTAATAAAGTCCACCGGTCAATATGATAAGGAAAACTTTCTTTCATCAATGCTGATTATACGCAGTTGTCGTTGTCAATCTGGTAAGCAAGATTTATCTGATGCATATTAAGCTGCTGGAAAGTCATTCATTACATCATTCTACACATTTTATGAAGCGTGAATGCTAGTGATTGATATCAGCAGCATAAAAGGACAGCCTGAAATTGTAGTTGCTTCTGTAGTTTACTCATAAAAGATTGAGAACGACGAATATTTATGTTTTCCCTCATTTTTCTCCATAATGAGAGCTGTCGTAATACGTCAAAGGAAATGGCGTCTATAAATTATTCAGTGCAAAATATGTTGTTATCATTTGTACAATTTCTATTTTTGTGCTAGACAAAAGCGACTTAATTTTCCTTAGTATGCAACGACTGGAAATGAATCTATTAATTCCTTCTATTGTTCATAACATGTGGCTACCGGCTTTACATTAAAACGTTTGCATGCTTACTTTTTCTCAAAAGTATGAATATTGTGTACTAGAAGGAATAAAATTTGAGGTTGATCTTATTAATTGGTTTTGATGAGTTCAAATAATGCTCCCAAGAAACTAGACATACAAATAAAATTTAAATGCGAAAAAATAGTACGTACCAAAGGATCAGCCTTGAGTAGCCTCGTATGAGGCACACTCCGTTTCGTCCGAACTGTCGGCAGTCCAGTGTGAATGAAATGGAATTCATGTTGAGATCCTAGAACCTATAGAAAAAAGACATTGACACCATATTTAAAAACATTTCATTGTTTGCCCTTTCCTAGTTGAATAAATAAGTTATTGCAAATATTTGTTCTGTACTTACAGATCCTAAATTCTCGAACCCATTCCGTTTTGCAATGACATTAGCTAATTCATGACCATGAGGCCCATTGAATTTCACAAGGAAGGAGTTTGTAAAAACTTCTGGAGTGCCCTCACTTCGATGAATAACTAGTAATGCAAAGCTAAGTACTAATGTTGACCATTGGACCATGACTGACTTGTAGCTGCCAACCCAGGAGCATGACGCCTCATCCCTCATTGCCTATAGCAAGATCTAGTGGTTTTCAAAAACTGTAGGTCCTACCCCAAATTTCCGTCTTCTCTACAAATACCTACAAAAATCAAAGGCAAAAAAAATATTTTTAAAACCGCCAAAAATCCACATTTTGCTCCTTAAAAGACAAAAATTCTCCCGTTTCTATCCCGCATACTAACTCTATACCATCAGCATGAAATGTACTCACCAGTGGATCATACGCTGGAAAAATTTAATTATTTTCAAATTTCAAGAAACCACCACTAGTTTTCACCCAACCAACTATTTACAGAGATCCAGATATCCACTAACTATCACATGGACCTCAAGTAAAACAAAATGCGCATTCTAGTTGGACAACGTAAGAAACTGAAAAAAAACGTAGCGTTTTTCTTGCTCACGTTTAAATAAAAGATCGACGTTAGTTTGTCAGTTATACTGGAGAAAGTGCACTTTCCTTCTACCTAGTGTGAGTGAGTGACTAAATATGTGCTTCCCTCCCAGTACTCAAAAGTTATGCGAGTCCAATACAGCCCTGTAGACTCTTTCGTGGCTAGTTTTTCAGTTGGACGCAGCCTCTAGCAACGACGTACTATGCATGCTTACTTTCCCTCACAAGTCTACCTCTTCTCCTCTGTAGTGTTACTACACTCCAACTGCTAGCTTACACTGTGGATCCATATCCCATTGAAATGAAACGTCAGCGGTGTGTACTAGCGTCACAGAATTGATTTTCACAGGAGCGCATGAACTGCAACTAAAGAATGTTTGGCCACGTTCGTATTCTATTGCTGCTGTGACTACTTTTCGTTCATCTATTTCATTTATATGTGATTCACAAAAAAAGTCAACCGGGTTTCAGTTTATACGCAGGTACCTAATAATGAAGCTCTATAATAATGGATACCTCATTATCATGGAAAATGTCTGTCAATACGGATTTGGGTTCATCTAAAAAACTATGATAAAAAAAATTGATTATAATAAATATTTTAATGGTTTTTTAAGCAATCGGAAAATATCCATTATATCGGAATTTGTCTGTATTTTTTCCCTGACTAACTAACTCACATTTACATTCTTAGGTTCACCTTTTGTTTCTCCAATAGAAATGCTTTCTCCATATCTGCAGCAGCTGTAGAATCTTTGTTAGCTTAAGCGTAATATAATTGTCTCACCAAAAATGAGGATTAAATGGATTTAGGACCCACGTTTTAGCGTGCTATTGCATTATACATCAAGGGGGAATACATACACGTCTAATACTTTTCCATTATTTGTTTAAATTCTAGGATGAAATACTGTGCAGAAATGTAATTTTTTGTATTACGGTGAAAGATTTATTGCAGTACCTTATAGACCACAATGTGAAGGGAAAATAAATGGAAAACACATATTTATTGCCTGTCTTGTTCCTTGTCCAAAGGTGGTTTTCCCTTATCCAAGGGGGGAAAGTTTCAATCCGTTTACGTCTGTCTCTTAAAGGATTCTAGAATTCTACACAAGATATTTGCAGACGGTATTAAAAAATTCACGGCAGCTGAGCATTTTCTTGAAATCATGCATGATAATTTTTTTCGTCAGTTTGCGTTATGCACTCATGGATTTGCACGTAGGAAACTGTTTTTGTTGGTCCATATGGACTCTTTCCTTCATAAGTTCAAATCAGGTGGAACAAATTCCCTTTTCAATTCATCCATGAATTCTGGGAAGATAAGACATCCTCGGTTCTAAATATTGCTATAGTCAGTCTGAATGAAGGAACGCATAATATCAATATGATTTTGTCCACAAACACAAAGATTCATACATTGGCTGTGCAATACCCATTTATCACACACTAAACATGGGCATTGAATGAACCTTCCGTACGACCTTTCTCCACGTCATGTCGACACATTGGTTAGCATATGGACGGAAATTACATGTTGTTGTGTGAAGCGCACTGCAAGAACTCCATAGATTACATGGGCAAAATAGCTGCGCTATAGTATTCCAGAAAGAGATGATTATGGAGAAGGATTCACATTTTCTCACCCAATTTGACAGCATGGGTTCCGTTAGCATGCATTATCGCTGTGTGCAATATTTAGAAGCTATAATTTGATTAGATGACTATGCTCATAAAGGTTAGGCGTTGACGTTTTTAGCAAACTAAACTATTTATCAGTTTGAATCCCAATTTTGTGCCATGCTAACTAGAAAATAAATAATTTCTTTTGGTTTCCGACAATCGGTCTCAAAGGATCTCCACAAATGGACCATTAACAGCAAATCGTTGTCCACAAAGAGAATAAAATAGGCAGTCAAAGGTTTTACTGCATTTTATTTACATGGTTTTCCAGGTTTCTCTCATAAATGGGCAGGGACTAATGCTTTGGTCAATGGCAAAATGATACAAACAGATGGGAAATAGTAAATCGTACAAAAAACAGGAGTAATATTGTAGTGTACTAGACTACTGGATTTGAGGATTACATGAGCGTAAAGCTGATCGTAAAATAAACCTTTTTACTAGCTCTGAACCAATTGGAGCGCAAGATAAGAAATGACGTACGGAAATGGTGCATGTTGAATATATATTTGTTTCCAACACTCTCGCAACAAGTTTCCAAACGAATATACAATGCATATTGTCTATGTATTTCCCAGTCCAGTTCATCAGGTTTACATGCATATTTCTGTGCGTACTGTGAATGAGAAAGAAATTGCTTACAAAGCATCAAATTGGTTTCAACTCATTCTATATTTTGTTTATTGTCAACGAAAACAACCACATCAACATTTTACTGCCGGTCATAATGTTTTATTTCTGTAATTTACATTCGGAGAACATTTATAGGACAGGAGCAGATGTAAATGTTATATGCTTCCCATGAATACAAAAGATGGGTTAATAGTCCCAGGTTGATGTATTGGTTGAATCACTAATAGATTTGCAATTGGATTGTGTGTGACTGCGACTTTTCCCAATCCACTATATACTGCTGTAATTGTACTGAGAGCTGGCATTGGGGCTACAGGAACTTAATTAATTAAACAATTTAAGCACTATTCGGGATTTATAACTTTGTTACTTCTATTTTTGGTTAGATTAGGGGCCATCTCTTTTAGATGACGTCAGCGAAATTGATGGCACTATTTTATGTACATGAATAAGCAACTACATGAAATTAAAAATGTAACAAGTTTTACAATCAAAAATTTTAAAATTGATTCAAACCGTATAGTCTTAAAAATAGAAACCTGTAGATCCAAACTATTTCAGTCTTTTTTCATTTGGTCTGCTAAGTCTGCTTTTTAGAACCGGACGACTTAGTTTTCGCACTATCTTGATTCAAAAAGCCTGTTTCCTCCAACAACTGTCTAGCCACATTATTGATGTGCTTGAAGCGATCCCCATGCAAGTGAATTCCTCCAAACCATCGTGTAACAATTACAAGCACATTACGGCAGCTCAGAATCTGATACGCCAAAAAAAACATATTATGTAATTAAAACTATCTAATTACGACTAAAATTTGCCCATCACGAATATTCAACATGCAATAGTAAACATCGTCATCCACAGTTTATGGGTATGGGAGCATGAAAAACTCTCATTAAAAAAAGACGAAAAGGGTGAATTACGCTTCATAACAGGAATTATGTATGGTTTTCCAGTCGTTCAGGATAAATGAACAGCTCAGCCATTAGTTAGTTAGTTAACTCATTATGTTCACTGTACCATTATTGGACAGCCTTGTATTTAAATAACATCAGACGGCGAAATTACATACATAAATGAGTGCACAATTACAGTTCTGTGAGTGAGGAACGGACTACACGTGGGATGTTTCCGATGAGATTATGAAATATGGATATTGCCGAGCCACAGGTTTCACTACTCGCTTATACAATGCAGCACCGTACATATGGAACTCCTAGTCCTTGTAGTTAAACCATGTTTTGCATACTACTACCTGCTACTTCAATACTGGAAAAAATTACATTTTTAGTTTCCTAAAAGGTGATACTTAGAAAAGCATTGACTACGAAATTCAAATCCAATGAACTCATAGTTTGTGAAAGCATTGCCTTGAGTGCTTGTTATTGTTAGCAAAAACTTTGGTCTAGTGTAAGATCAAAGTTCTGGGTTTCCCAAACTTGTTGGCTGTCATAATATCAGAAATACAAAACTGATTTGCAAAAGGAGCATTCGCAGAAAAGTTTAAAAGATTAATAGAGAAAATGGATCTGTGTGCACAATGTAAATGACCAGAGGATTTGGCTTTGGACTTTTTCTGCTTTTATAGACAACATCAAAGAAATTAGTGAATTACCAGGATCATAGAGTGGACTTTGTGGTTTCACGAGAGAATATTAAAAGCAAACGATACGAATATTAATTTGTAAATTACTACATGTCCACTTTTGGTTTCAACATGAATGCAAAATGCTTAGCTAAAATATTCTTAGTTAAGAATTCATTAAAAGATTACGTCTACATTGATGTTAGCTATACATGACGCCAAAATTTTAGTAGAAATGTGCAGTGCTGCCACAAAAAAGCGTCCAGCACTCGCGTAAGTCCAATTTTACCTCAATCGACTTTGCACAACAGCCACAAAGCTCAATTATTGAATCACTAACTAACTACCCCATAACAAATGCGTCAATCCGTATTGAAGAAATAAAATTTTAAGCAAATTAATAGGCATATTGAATAACATGAGTTGAATAAATGACACTTGGTTAGTATGTTATCTAACCCTGATTGATGACCTGATGAACAAAAACAACTTATTTAAGCATCTACAAGTTGTCAGTATGTGAAAAAAAACATTACCATTCATCAAAAAAGTATAACCTCTAATAAACACGTCAACTTATGGTATGTTACATAAAAGATCAAAAGGTGAATACAGTTCGAGATTCGTTTGGAAAAACTGCAGTTAGCATTATGTGAAAAGTCTATACGTAACGAAATTTAATTACTGACATAACATATCACCTCTTTGCATACATTTTATCCATTAAAAATCAACACATAAATAGGAGCATTACTCCATAATATCAATAGCGCGCAACAACCACCGAATTTGTTAGAACAGGATAAAACTACTGTCGAAAATAAAAAGAAGAATAAAAAAAATTCACATTTTCCCTAGACTATATAAGTTAGTTAAACGAAAAAATTTAAAATGGCAGGAAAAACCGTATTCATTGTGTCATGTTTTGCTGCCCTATTTTCTGTAATAAATGCACAGCAGAGCGGAACGCATTTATTATGTCCAGTAATCCGAGCTGGACACCAACTTTCGGTATGTATTGAAACAAATTAAATTATTATAGATCATATACATTATATCTATGATTTATTATTAAAAAAATTTGCATCCAAAATATTTCATTGATTATGAATATATATTTCCAGGTTAACTTCCCCGATAACACTGTATACAGACATTGCAACTTCTTATTAGCTACTCCACACAGATGTTCAGATTTTTGCAAGCCTATACCAGGAGTATGCGATCAAGCCATAGGAGCTTGCATTTGCGATAAGGTATCAAAATTTAATTTCAAAAGCCACCAAATAACGTTCTTCAGCAAACATTAAACTACAAGCAAAGCAATCAACAAGTGCATACAAATGTGGCAATTTACAGGGGCAAACGGTGAAAAAACCAGACAACTGTGGCGTCTATACTGTAGACGATTTTCCAAATGAACAACCCGCTATCTTGCAAAGATGCAAAGCAGATTGTCAAAAAGCCCCCACTTGCCAACCTTCTGGAAAAAATACTACCGCTGGCTATACAACTGATGCATTGAGTTTTATTTGTGTATGTTTCTGTCAATAATGTATAAATAGTTTTTAACCTCATCAGTCCCTTCCCTACAAGGGAGTGAAATATGCTGAAAAATCACGTATTTAATATATCCATGCGACACAGAAAATCCAATTCTCCACTCACAACAGTCGTTGATAATTCACTAAACATACTGGTTTCATTGCTCATATTTCGAATTAATCGCAGAAAATCTGTTAAATTATTTTCGCTACCCACACAGCAAAGCTTCCAAGATTAACATCATTAGGCTCACATGATGAAAAGAGAAATAAAACGTCATTTGTTTGGAACAACACAAAAGTTCGTGTACCAAGAATTATTATTGTTTCTCATAACATTAGCTAGCCCTGTTGAGTCATTCCATTACAGAATATGATGGTCAGCCAATCACTACTAATAAACCAGTTTGTTAGGGCTCGAACACTCTGGTTAGTAACCTTTGTTAAATGTAGACAGAAAAAGTCCTCGTTAGGTAAAAGGTCATAATGCACATGAAGTGTATGCACTTGTTACTGATTCAGTCTAACACAACACAATATTAAAGATAATAAAATCCACTAGCCGGGCCCACTGGCTTTTAGCCAGACTCACTCTTAACGAGCAAAACTTAAAACCTGCAAAATTGTCAATGATCCACAAATTTTTTGACGTATGACAAGTTTTTAGAATGTGATAAACAGAATTATGGAACAGTAAAACAAACTCGTTGTAGAGTTGTATAATTGTATAATTGTATGGATTAGCTACCATCACCAGTCACCAGCATCTACCATGAAAGTCTATAGTTACTTACGTACGTCTAGTAAATGCAGAAGGCGGCTTCCAGCATGTGTTTCGCCATCGTCATCATAATCTTGAATTAGTGCATTCGCTTCCGAATTGAAAACACGATATGCATATATATTGTGAGTGGCCGCTGCGATTTTCTTATTCTCCAGAAGCTTTTGTAACACGGGTCTAAGATATAAAGGAAAAAAATTGTTGGCTCAGTGGAGACAAACAAACCGTAAAGGTTTTTGAATAAGAGATACGTTATTTAAAATCGAAGTAAGCATCCATGCTTACTTCTATTTTAAATAACTTATCTCTTTCTTTGAAATTTAGTGAGTAAAAGGGTTTGTATTTTTCCATGGATCCGAAATAAATAGAAGAAGAATGGGATGTTCAAGCTTCATTGAATACAGAATGTATTTCTTTAGGTTTTATGTAATGCATACAGGTCGTGCTAGATTTAACGAACAAAACCGTGTTTGAAAAGTATCTGTTCTTCCTTGCTGGTTCAGTTGCTCTCACGTTTTATCATTATGTTTGTTTTTGTTAGTAAGGAGAAAAGATGGCAATTGAATTTAATGGACAAACTGAAATAATTTCAGCAATACAATAGGCAATAATAGAAGATAAAATTCTAATCAGGTGATAAACTTGAAATAGGAAATGGTCTATGGTATTTGAGACTGCAGAACAGCAATTTATTACATCGCCCTAAAACCAATATTTTGTCAACAGACTTAATTTATTGAACTTTGATAAAATAACAAAGCTTACAACACTGGGCTTATGGATTTTCTTTCCCCAAATCAAATACTGATTGAATGAAAGGCATTCACACTTTTGATGAAATTGCTTTGTAATATATTTAATAAGTTGCATTCATCTTCATCCCATGTTCAAAAGGCTAAGAAGATTTATTGTAGGTTCAAGTCACTTTCCCACCCCAAGTCTCGCGTATTTATTATTGTGAGTTGCCGTCAATATGACATACAAATGGATGAGTAGGCGTAGAAAAGAACTTAAAAGTGATGAGTGAAGTTTCTCCATAGAAACATGATATTAAATCTACTCAGGTAAAAATAATATTGTTCATTTCCGAAAAAAAAAATGTTTTTTTTCCAGTAGGTTATCTGGCATCATCATATCCATTATTGGGCTACTTTGGTTTTTCAAATTTTTTATCAGCTAAAGCTGCTTGAATAACGCACCTGCTTGCAATTATAATTTAATTCATTTTAATTTAACAGGGGGGAGAAGTCTTCTTAGAGGGTGCGAATTATTCTAACGCTGTAACTGTCCGCTTCAAAGTTGTGTACGGTCGACCGTAACGCTATTTCTATGAGAAACGAATATTTTAAGATATTGTTGGAGGAGCTCTTGAAATCATTTTAAGCATGGGTCCATGGGTGTATAGAAAATGGGGAATTATTATTTTATTTTCATGTATTATTGTCAAGACTTATTCTTTAATCATGCTTTCATCTTTTCAAAGTAAATAACGCATTTTACTATGTAATTAGTCATTTTCAGAGACGTTAGTCAAATCTGGACTAGCCGCCCCCACTGGCCTATAGCCAGACTAGCCTTACGAGCATTATTTAAAACCTGCGTAATTTTCAATGATGCTAGATGCACAAATTTTCTGACGCACGTCAAGTTTCTAGAATGTGATAAACGAGAGATCCATATCTCCAACTCTCAACAGTAATGTAAAACACAACAAGGATTAGTTTGAGTCATAAAACATAAAAAATCCCAGCGTTGGAAAATTTTACTTAAGTTTAAAGCGTACACTATGAGCTTGCTTGTTAACTGTCATTTTAACTTTTAACATGTTAACACCTGAACCGGGCTCAGCCAAGTTGTACGAGAAGTTTTTTAACTTTGAAATGAACTATCACTATTTGAGACGTCTCATTTAATTTGAAACAGACAGTAGTTTTAAGTAAAACTTACTTGACTTGACGTTCATCAGTAATAGGGGCAACATGAGCCTGAAATGTACTTTTTCGATCAGTAAAAGGTTTTCCCGTAAATATTTCTGGCACCGCAATATGTTCTGTATCGTTTGATTGACCTTCATCTTTTGATACATCTGGTTTAGCATTGCTATTGAGATTAAGCATTGCCACGAATTCAGCACGAACAGTATTAGTTGGGTTGGTAGCGTTTGGATTCGCAGAGAAATTGACCCCTTTATCCTTTTTCTCATGCAGTAACTGCCGAAGCTTTTCTACCCACATGTACGCAATGTTTTCTCCCATATGGTTTCTAAAAAACACATGATTTCAATCCAGATACTGGGAATTAGATTTGTACCCACATAACATATCAGCATCAACTATACTAACTACATATTCACTGCTTGTCAAACAAACTTATAGTGTACTAACTGTTTACTGCTGAATGGGAAGTGAGATATCTCAAGAACAACAAAACTATAAGTCTTAATGTCAGCAACTGATCATTATCTTTGGCTTATCTATGAACGTCTTTTTGAATACGATAAAAAAGCAATAGAGACTTACAAATATGTTTCTTCTAGACAGGAGCAGATCTGCAGTTTCTCTTCCCCACGAAGCCATGGAATTGACAATTGATAGGTTGGAGGGGAGGATTTAGGATAGTCTGGAGGAAAAGAAATTAGCAATGTGGCTCTTTCTTGTTCTATTTCATCATGAATTGAAATGCTAAATGTGGGAGGACTTTCTTCTTCTAATTTAAAGTCATCTCCATAAATAGAGCTTAGGGCTTCAACTTCCTCGCTCTGAAAGACACGTAAGTAAGTGAACGGTGAAACCAATCAGGTATTAAATTCAGTTTAGCAATGCTAATGGTGAAGCCAAAGGGAATGCAAAATATTGGCGCAAGCAGATTGCATTTATTAACTGGAAGGAAGAGAATTTTATATTTATATGAAGGAGTATATTTTAACCTACCTGCAAACTAGCATTGCTTTCTTCCATGGAATCCATAATAACCCTGCGTGATATAAATTGAAACACGGGAGGCTTTTTTTCAGGAAAAACAACTTTATTGCGAAAGCACAATTCCTAAAAATGGGTTAGCATATTTTAACTCACGACGCCCCATGAAGACGCAATTTTTATGGTACGCTTGGTTATTCGTTAAAAATGGAATCAAGTATAGAAAAAAATGTTCAATTAGAAACATAGTTGATTAGCAAGTGAATTAGTTCAGTTGTAAAAAACATAAACTACAAATCCTATCACCTATTACGAAATCTAGCGTTTAATACGACATTGCACTATACCCAAAAACGAAAATAATACTAGCTACTAGCGCTCTCCCAAATTGCCTCACATGTTCATCAAAAAAGGAATTACAAGCAATTCCGATTCCAAATCATCAACTTACAGCTCACTAGCCGATTAGGATTGATGTGAAAACACTTTAGACGAAACGTATATGTCTCTAGTCCAACATAAAACTCCATAGCCATCATGATGATGATAATGAAGAGTTGGCTATTGGATACTAGATATTATCATACCATCAGACTCATCAGTAGTGGAACGCGAGTTGCATGGAAAAAGGAGAAAGTGGAAAAGAGCCAGCAATCACATACATTTACACCCAGCTGTCAGAACGGAACATCGCCAGCTGGAGTTGAGTTAGAAAGTTCCGCACATATAAAGTAAGTAGCAGGATAATGACGTACTGGAATGGAACTCACAGCCTGTGCTTTTTTTACGATACAACAGCTTTCCAACAACAACACTTTGACTGCGGTGGTTTTGCTTTGTAGGTATTATAAAACAGCTGAACGAAATTATCTGTATGTACTTGCAGCAGCAGAACACAAAATATTTCCATTCACAATAGCATGCACGAAAACACGAAAAAAAAGCACCAATATTGCATAAAGCTATATAAGAATATCGGAGTCAGAAAAAATAAAAACAGCTGTAAAGATTTTGTATTTGTACTGATAGAGTGCATTGAAAATGGAGATTGTAGTGCCAACTTCAGTGGAGCTGGAGAATTACGGGCAACCTTGAGTTGAAGGTAAAAGTTCCAGCTGGTTGGAGAAAGTTTGGTAAGATGGCATACGGGATCTGGTTCAAGCTGAACGTTTGCTACTGCAGTCACTGTACGTAACACAGCCAGTGACTGGAGTAGATTGCGAGTATTCCATTGCTACTAACTTATATACAACTTCGCTGATGGAAAATCCAGTGCATATAGTCTTCGGATCTAGATCTAACGTAGCACGCTTGTATACTTTTATACAGCTTAATATCCAGTAGCAATAGTTGTAGCAGATATCTGCAAAGCGCAAAAATTGGCTATGATATGGATTGCTTGCTACCCTGCTGTGCTGATACCAGCAGAAATCAGTATTTTCAATAAAATACAATAAGTCTTAATCAACCTTGTGCATTTATTGATTTCACCTATTAATGTAGGACATTGCTTCAATTGTCACTTGCATACCATGAATGGAATCATATAGCATTTTAAGTTCATTTTATAGTAAAATTTTACAGAAGACTTTTGAAACATTTGTTTTCGTTTCCGATTTGACTTGCATATTTTGTATGATCTTTGACAACATGAGGGTCCAGAATACTTTACTGGTTAAAGAAAATTAAGTCTGACCTTGTTAAAAAAATGTTGGAATTGGACGTATAAGTTCCGATCTCTGCATTCTACCGAGCAGTGATTGTGGTAGTGACTTGGTAAGAGCATTGAGAATCAACGGCTCGTATCTTGAAAGTGCAAAAACTTAAACTGAACAAGAAATCAGCGCGTGTCTTCATTTTGTGTTCTGTGCTCCGCGAGTGAACATCAACGACATTACGTCTTGTGCAGCTTTGTTATGCATTCGTGTTGTTGACATCGCAGTTGGGTTCCATTGTCAGATTAAATTTGTCAACTGTTTGTCGTCTTTGACTGAATTCGTTTCGTATGATCATTGACACCGCATTGTTTAACGTGAATGAAATATTTTGAATTGATTGACCTAAGCAGATGATTGTGTGAATCAAGTCAATAACAGTAAGTTGACAACGTCAGCGGCTTGAATTTTTTAATAACCTCAGGTGTACCGGTAAATCTGTTCGACTATTTTTATCAGAATCAGTGTACATTGAGAATACAGATTTTAATAATACCTTTGAATTTGTCCAGTAGTGCAACGGAGATCTGCGAATTTAGCTTTGTCACTCCTGGACATTTGAAAATCGAAACATTTAGCAAGTTACTGTCATATATTGGCGATTGTACAGTGGCAGTGAAAAAAGATTTTAAAGTGCTCGTAAGTTGGCAGTTTCAGAAAAGATTTCACACGATTGTGTTGCAAAGTTGACCGCGCGGGAACTTCCTACTTTTGAATTTGCAATTTTATTTTTTGTGAATTTGAAACAACAGACAGAAGCAATAGTTCCCATTCATTTATACAGTACGTTTATTTACTGTTTTGTAAATTGATTTGTGCCAAACAAAAACCAAGTTTTAATCGACGATTTCAAATCGTATAGCTTATAGCAAAAGTTCTTTAGTTCTTCTCAACGTTTTCTTTCCGAGGTGTAATTTCATCGTTGACTGAACTGGTCTAGTGATATCGTTTTTAGTCAATAGAATAAACAAACCTTTTTATTGATTCGCTGAATCTCCCATGCATTATGGCATATATGGCCGAGGCGAACGGAGCTAAGCGAACAAAGTTGGACGACGAAACTAGGGTAAGAAAGAATACAGTTTTGTAATTTTGATGCTGTAGTATTAATGCATCTAGATTTTTTAATTCTGCATTCGCTTTGTCAATAAGTCATATTATTAATCCAAACACGCGAATTCCTTTACCACTGTGACTGAAGAGATGCAGAAAAATTCATTCCAGATATTTTACGTTCGCATTTTTGTGTAGCGTCATAATGCTATGTTGCATTCCATCGTGCGCTCATTCCCGTCCATAGAGTTAAGTCAGTCAGTTTAATTAATTTGATGAATTATGAAAGGCAAAATTCGGTCACTCGGCCAAAATAAGATTCGCTAAATGGCTTCCCATATTTTGGGACGGTATTTCTTAACCATTAGCTTGTCTTCACAATGTCTTGCCATTTCACGGTTGCTTCGTCTCATTCGCGGAAAGAGCTAAACGAGAGTTAATTAATTGCTATTTTTCTGCAAAATTGTCATGATAAGTGAGGCATGCAGATGAGACACTGGTTATGCGTGGAAAGAGATAAATAATTAATGATCCTAGCTATGAAATGATTCATAGGGTATCTGCCAAGTTAACACCCACAGTAATTTGGTTCAAGTATTCCCCATTTGATTTTGTACGGCGTGTGTTTTATCGCGCATATAACAGAATTCGATATGTTTTACGTTTATGTGTCGTATCTTAGTCTACCGTATTCGCCTTTGCACGTGTTTCAATTTGTCATCTTTGTAAACAACATTTGTAAATTTGTATTTTATGTTCTAAGATGTGTAATGCGTGCTATTACTTTGTGATTTTCTGTCAAAAACCGAAAATTTACTTCGAAAATATTTACATAAGTTGTGCAAATTAGAAAATACAAATACAATGTTTACCTAACTTCTGCAACACTGTTGTTGAATGGAAGATCTACCTCGCGTAAATGTTGGTAAGAAAAGACTTTATTGAAATGTGCAACTATCATTTCTATTTCCTTCTTTTTTGATCGATCCACTTCTATTTAATTATTTTTTATTCAAAGTCGAAGAATGTTTGTAAGGGATAATTATCTTCAAGTGTACTATTGTTTTGACAGTTTGTACCTAATAGAATCTATTTTGTGTTTTGTGTTGTCGCCTTATTACCTGACTGTCAGTAAAGTTATAGTTTGTGTTATTTGATGTATCAACTGTTCATCATTAATTTTATTTTGTGCATGATGCGAATTAACAAAGTGACTACATTACTGCAAAGACTATTGCTTAACTAGAAAATGTATGCATTGTATCGTATCCAATTCCAATGTCGACTTATCCATAAAATGTCATTTATCAATGTTGATTTAAATTCGTTTGTCATAATGTTTGACACGTTTGGTTACGCATTTTGATAAGCATGCCCCAAGAAACATGGGGATGTGTTTTTCAAGCTCGTTGCCTCTTGAACTCAAAGCTAAGCTAAAAAGTAAAGAAGTAAAGAAATGCAGCTAGAGGCGCATTTGTTGCATATTTTATGAAAGTTGGGAAGCACCAGCACACGAAACGTAAGATTAAGATACGAACCAATTGTGAAAATTGGAACAGAAAGCATGTTAAAAATAACCTTTTCATCTTTTATTGACTAATTCTGACTGAGTTATAATATCAATCAGCCCAAGCAATAACTTCATTTATGCATAGAACAATTGTGAAGCTCACAAGTGGAAAATTAATGAGTTTTTCCATGTTTGGATACTCTATATTGTTTAATGTGCTTAGACTTCCTTTCTCTCTGTATCCCTTGTTTATTCATCTCTTCTAACTAAATGAAAAGGAATCTCTCCTGCTTCGTTCTAAAAGTTATGTTGAGGATTCGCGTCTTTTCTTTGTCACGTTTCATATTAACGGGCGAGAAAAGGTTCTGTCCGCTAGCGATTTTAATCCTCCCTGTACGTGTAAATAAACAATACGGTAACGGATAGCTATAGTATGATAGTAGTTCCTGTCCACTGTATTAGATAGTCAATTACTTTACTGTGCTTACTTGTTAGTTACGAGTTCTAAGAATTGTTGACATTGGAGCGAAATTCAGGGCACACAAGCAATCTGAACAAAACTTGAAGAAGATATTAAAAATGAATGGCCCAAGTGGCAGCAACTCTATAATTGGGTGCCTGGTTGATTTGTTATCACTGTGCAAAACATGATCCCGTTACATGGATGTGCCCACAGTGTATTTCACTTTCATAGTATGCTCATATTTTGAAACTGCGATATGATATTTGTTACACTACAATATTGGGCGTTGTCCATTCGGATGGCGAGGAACTTTATATAGTTAGTTAGATAGTAATAGAGTGAATGGATGCATGGGAGCCGTTGCTCGTTTAAAATCTAGTTCACACACGTTAGATATAGGAGAAGGTGGTTCGGTTAGATTTTGTGGACCTATGAAATGAAATTTTTATAGGCTTGCGAGCTTGCACTACTGACTAAGATTTCTATCAGATTGGCAGTTTGAGAATACAGATGGATTAATAATGAACATGATGCGCTAGCCAAAGAACGAGACGCATCTTGTTGTTACACGCTCTTCGCACAATAAGCTATAATTTCATTTGTACACAGTTTATATTCAGTTCCTCGCTTTCAGCCTGTCAATCTCCTGCTGTTGGTTGCTCCTTTTACTAATATGCATTTTATTGATTCTGGGTTTATTTTCAGGATGCAATCAATTGAATGCCTGTAGCGAGATTGTAGATTGCACTTATTTAGAGCACACATGGCATTGATGGTAGTTTCAAAGTTTTCTCTTGGTTGGTGCTGAATAATTTTTCATTTTTAAAATGACTGTCTATACTATTCCACGTAAGGATTGTACTCGAGGAGTTTGCAAATTCGCCTTATTTGTGGATTTCATGCAAATCTTGATTAGTTGCCTTCCCTTCCCTACGTGATGGAGCATTGTGATTGTCTCAGTCAGTTGATAATTTTAAGTTATGGGTTATGCTTTGTTCAAGAATATTAACTGAAGAATGTCACGTGTAGAAAAATTTCGCTTTGCTTTAATGACCTGTGTAAGCCTTTTATAGTATTCAAGGTTAGGCGGTTCGGCTATTGACTTTCTCACCTTTTCGTTTGTAAGAAAAACACCATGAGTATATTGTAAAGAGCAAGTTTTCCAATTTCCATAAATGGCAATTGGATGAGTCTAGAAGTTGGTTATTACACGCAGACCAGTCTCTCTGGGCCTATACTGTTATTGTTGGTTTTTGTTAGCCTCTTAGTTAGTTAGTTATAAAGTATGCAATTGAAGGCACGATGACTTATGAGCGTAGGTGTCATCCAGAAAATTAACTGCCTACGACATTGTCTATACTTCTTTAGAACTCTTTATATGGGCATGCACAAAGCGCATGAGGCAAGGGTGGAGTTCAACAATTCTATGCAGTGCAAGTACATTGATGTTTATTACACATAAGGCACTCGTTTGCTTGATTAGGATGAAAAAAAAACTCTTTCTTTGGGTAGGTAAGGCTATACGTGAGTGAGTGTTTAGCTTGAATTATAAGAGAATAACAAAATTATAGGGTAGACTAACCAATTGAAAGTGAGAACTCTACTGCTTCTGCTTACTTGAGTAGGTTTAAAAGTGGACAGTGAAATTTAAAATTTAAAAGAAGCTGCAATTGACATGGGAAGAGTTATGAGGTAGTTTTTCTATTGTGTGCATTGTTTCACACATTTTTTATGTTTACATGCAGCCTAGCATACAATCAATTGAGATTAAATGATGATGTTAGTTGGTACAGTATAGCGTGATGATGTTTTCTGAATTCGTAGTCGCGTCTGTATTTTGTAGTTTAAACAAACAAAATAACGCATGACTCAAATTAACTTTTTATAGATAGCTAGTATAATGGCTAGTTGTAGTATTTACATTATATTCGTCCATAATTTTGATACTTTTCGCGTACACCGTAAAAGTTTTGTGGCTGGGAGGAATGCGCATTTTTTGGTGGAAGCATTTTTAACGAGACAACTCAACTTTTGTGATCTAGGTTACTTCTGGTTGTTCAACATGGTAATGATACTAGCAACTTTTGTTTGATTGACGTGAATACGTTGATAAGGATGAGCAAAAAAGGTGATCTACGAGTCGTTCGTTCAAACTCTAACTGAATCATCCTGTAGCTATAATACTAGATACTCCGTCTGACTGACTGAGTCTGTCAAATGTAACAGAATGGGAAAACTGTGTATGAATGAGAGTAAATCTATTGATAATGTCGCTGAGCTGAACTAACTAACGGATAAGGTTCATTACAGGGATGTTGGGTAGTTAAGTTATTAGAATAGGGGAATGTAGAACGAACATACTGCATTTCTAAAGAGTATGTATACTATTTGCTTGTTGGCTTCTCCTTTGTGTAATGAGCACCAGATTATTTAAAGCATGTGAAATGAGTAAATGTGTACGCTACAATCCTTTTCGTATAAATATATAACAAGATGCATATTTGCTTCTCTATGGAATAATAGTATGTGAGTGAAGGAGCATTGTCGATTTAAAGTACAGTAGTACAGATTATGGGGTAGAATTCTATTTAGTTTCTAGTCTGCGAATGATTTTTCAGGTTGATTCCCCCCTCAGTATTTGTGTGCAATGAGCTGTAACGTGTTAGTGTTTTGATGAAGGGAATAATGTTGTAAGAAAAAGAGTAGTTAGTATTAGCAGCGGTAGCAGACAAGAATTAATTTTTTGCTTGTCTGGCATGGAAAATATTTTAAAACGTCTGAAAAAAAAAATGTTTTGACTAATATCGTGAGTGATCGCGTATCAAATGTTTCAGTAGAAATGGATATTTGCTATAAACACAGTAATGGTCTCGAACACTGCTTGAAATCTAATAGTGACGCTAGTATCTATCATAATCTAAAGAGTTTTAAGTCGTTTTTTCACACTTGGCTAGCTAAGCGTGGGTGTTATTAAGTGATGATTGCGCAAATTTTCAAGGACGGAACAAAGCCCTATTAATTATTATTACTACATAGTGATAGATATAATAGTAGATAAGATAGATGAATGTTTTTTTAAATGGACGTAGCGGTACTGCACGACATTTCGTATTTTTATCATTCTTTTATGGTACATAACTTTTTCCCCGCTGATGTAAGAACGGATATGACAAGATTTGCGAAGGTGCAGAAGTATTATTTTGTAACCTCAAATTTACGTTAGATAATTCCATTTTCATGACAGGTGTACACAACGTGTATTGATAATAATGCCGCATGCCGCTGCGAAGAGTTTTTTTTGGCTTTAGCTGTTTTGATCATGGTGTGGGATTATTTTTTTCATGCTTTATGAATTTGTAACTAACTAATTTTTTTTTCTTTCAGAATCATTCATCTCAGCAACAATCACACGGTCAGTGGGGTATTATGGATAATGAAGAGAATGGTGGAAGACGAAAAAGGTAAAAAAAAAATATTTTTCTTTGTTATAAATTGGCCTGTTATTGTCTTTTTGTTGTGAAAAAATTATGTCCATAGAAAATTTTTGTAATTTTGGGTAATTTTAATCCTATGTTATCATTAGTTTTAATTCTTTTCCGTATATTGGAAAAAGTTTTTAGAAACAATTTGAAGCAAAGTCTGGATATACATTCTCTGTTCGAAATCATGTCTTATAACTATTTAACATGAAGTTTCTTTTTGCCATGAACGTTAGTATGGCATAGAAGAGGAAACTTTTATATATAAGTGTCAAGTATTTAAGTTTAGTTGCTCAAGTAATTGAACTGTGAGATCCGCTCGTGCTTAATAGTTTTGAAGTTGAAAAATAGACTAGTATCTTATAGGTTAAACTTTTTTCTCCAACTCAATCTGTAGAATTAATTTTCTTTGCCTCAGTTGTAGAAATGAGTTTCGTGTCCTCTTGTCCTGGCTATCTTTTCATTATGCGTTGTCGCTCAAGCCCGAATCCAGGAAGACTGAAGGGAGACGAACTTTAGGTGCAAAGTTGTATTGCTATTTAGTATGAAATGAAGCTTTCCCTTTATAGGGGCACGAAATCCCGTGACAGACAAGCAATTTGTAAAGCTCTGTGGTCGCAAATTAAATTTCTTGGTAGCAAGCTGATTGCATCACTTTTTTGAGGAAAATGAAAAAAGAAAGCAGTGTGGAGTCAGTCCACATAGTCGTGAAGGAAAATGTAATTTTGCACTTTTTTGTTTCCTCGTTTCTTACTCGCCACTTACCAACTTTTTGGTTACAAAGGATTTACTTGTTCATTTTCTACAACTACTACTGTCTGTAATCAACTGTTTTACTACCAGATCAGCATTTTTTCAACATGACATGTATGGGTATGTAACGTACATGAAAAAGAATTCCATTGGGGGAGAGTATGACATATCTAACGAACCTAGGGTAGAACCGGTAGAACATATATCTGGTATGCGGAGTTTCAGTGAGTGAATAGCAAAGTCAATGAATGACGGCTGTAAAAAAAAGTTTAGCTGCAATGAGTGGTTGTAATTGGGAAGACAGGCAGGGTTCACTAGTGGTATTTAGGCCCATAATTGGATTGGATGAATGGCATTTTTTCTAGGCTTTTTTCTGTCGACTGGAGAAAGCCAATAATGGCTTTGATTTTATTGGCTACACCGGAGTGTTGAGTCTTTTTAGCTGTACGTGCTCCTTTTTTGTTCAATCAGTGTTCTCCACATTCAAATAAAGTATCCATTAGTATGCAGGAGCTGCGTTCCAATAGTTTAGGTTGGAAAAACGCTGTTTTATTCATGTACTTACTTGTGCCGGGCTGTATTTTCATTTTTTCATGCAGTTGAAATTGTATGAGTCAAATAATGGAATTCAGTTACTAAAATGGGGTAACTAACTGTAAGTGGGGTTTGGAGAACTAGGTTCAGCTCAACTTAATGTTTGTCTTTGAAAAATGTTGACTAGTCTGTCAAAGAACGCAATTGGTTTTTTCAACATTTGTTTGAAGTGAAAGTAAATTTTATTTTGGGTAAGGTGGTGTAGGCTAACAGACATCTGAACAAGTGGACGAGTCCCCAAAGTCTCATTTTCTGCTCTTGAACATGGAGTACTTCTTTTTGTTTTTTTTATTTCGGCGTCTACAGTGTTGCAGAGCAACAAAGCTGAAAAATAATTGTATAGAAGAATATTGTTCTGTGTTGGTGATACTACTTGATTCTTAAATCGCTTTCTATAAAGTTTCTACAAGAATTTCCGAAACATTAGCTTATAGAGGATGAAAATGCTCCTCTTGAGTTGTTAAATTGTACTGCAAAGATTTCAAAGGAATTCCTATTTTCATCCTTGTACCCTTTCAATCTCTTCATATATAGGAGGATGAATTGAATAATGTCATTTTCTTTGAAAGCCTCCAGTTTTTTATGGTCTCCAATGTCTCCATCTATTCGGAAGCAAGTTTTTCATGGCAAACTTCATTCCTGGAATGTAAAGCAATTTTCTCAAACAGTTTGTGTTGGCATCTTCCTTTCACCCTGTAAAGTTGGGTGATTTCAAGCTGTATGGATCCTATTCATACTGATTCTGTTGGGTGTCCTTAAAAGAGCATTTGGGCAATATATCAATGTCTGCAAACAACGGTGTGGATGTTTTGATGTTGTGTATCCAACTTGACTCTCTAAAATGGAAGTCATTATGCTCTAGTTTGCATCCAAGATGCATGCTGGAGTATGTAAATCGCTTTTTGCTTCCTTCAACAGAAACTTTGGGCAAAAAGTAACTTTGTAGTAGATCAAGAAATAGTCTGGGTTCTATGTGTCTTGCATTTAAAATAGTGTAGACTAGACGGCTGAGCGAACAACCTTTTTCTACTATGTAAGTTGGGCTGGGCCTTTTTCGGAGTTTTTAAAGTGGTTGAGAGCTAATAAAAGTCAGTTCCGCTCCTATCTAAAAAGCATGGTCAAACGAGTTGAGCAATATGTAGAAAAATTGGAATTTTATCTCTACTACTCAAATTAACCTTTTACATGAAGGGCATACGAGTTTTCCTACTCACTGTATCTGTAATTCGTAGTAGCAAGGAGCAATAGGGTCAGCAATTTGATGTATGCATTTTTGTGATGTGATCGTTACATCTATCAGCCTTTCTACATTATGCTTGCTCTTTGCCATTGCAATCACTGATTTTCTTCGGAAGCTTACGTTGTACCTTTACCTATAGGTTTCTTGGAAATCTTTCAAAATATCCTACCATCATGTCGTCGTGCATGAGTTATATCTGTGGGACTTGGGGTGAAAATGTATGATAGAGCTAGATATGATGTGTGGAGAGGAGGGAATTATTGATTTTCACTTTTGAGCTCCCGTTTCTCATTAGAATGGATCTCTCTTCATCTTAACTAAAAGCGGAAATTGGTTTCTCATCTGTGGCACAGGGGTTGCTGACGTTTTTGAACTCCATTAGTAGTTGTTCACCGTATGTTGAATACAAAAGGTATGCACGTGCTGTGCAGCTAAAAATATATATGGTATGGTATATCCAATGAAGTGTAAAAAAAGTTTGCTGGTGAATTATTGTACCTATCCAGTTACAGCGCACTTCAGGAGCCATTTTGATTAGCTTAGGGATTAAGAATTTGGTAGTTTTAATCTAAAGAAAGGAATTAATTTAGTGTGAATGATGGAAACCAAGTCTCATGTTGGTGATTATGGCTTCTTATTTTGATTATTAACTGCGAATTTTTTCTTTTTACAGGGAAGAATCGGAACGAGTGAACCATATCCTACTCTTCACCGTATTAAATCCAATGTACCCCATTACGACGGTAAGTAGCTTAAAAGTTATATACGAGCAGAATAGCGATAATTAAATGAAAATTGGTAATACGTTTGGTTTTAGTTTACCGAAATGAAACCGAGAATCTCTTGTGTTCGGTATAGAATTTTATGTATGAAAGTATCCAATGGAGGTAGCGTGATCTGATAAATTGAAATGTGTGGCTGTACTGCTACTCAAAACATGGTCTCTAGAATAACTTTTGTTCTAGCTTCATCGTAACTCCATAAATTATTGCAACTCGAGTACAAGTCACTTTTTTTGCATAAGCATTCCGAATGAGTTTATAAATAAATACTTCAAGTTGTCGGCCCAAGTGCCCTTTTACTGTCATGTCAAAGAGGATAAACAGGAGTTTCGCGCTGATTGATGGCTTGTTTATTGGGTTGGCACGAATGAGTTTAAAACCCAAAGTTCATCTTTCTTAACTGCATGTAAGTGACTGATTAGAGATTTGTTTGATTTGTGTTTTCAGGACGTACTACACACCATTTCCTGCCCGTACGGAAAAATCCTTCGTATTGTTGTTTTCAAGAAACATGGCGTTCAAGCCATGGTTGAATATCCATTTCATACACACTCAACCTTTTGATAATGATTTGAAATTGCTTAGGCTGAACAGAAATTGCCTGCTCATGCTAGCTTTTTTGCTTTCATAGAAGTATGTTAATTGCGAGTGACATGTGACAGCACATGAGTTTTTTTCGGCAATACGAACTCAGTTACTCCGTCAGTTATGCTCCACATTTCATAGTGTGGGAATTATTTGTATCTCGATTCATGATGCTGTATGAAAATGTAGATTTATTTGCACTGTAGTTTTTTCTCCGTTTAGTCAGTGGATTCAGTTCATTATTTAGTCAGCCGGGTTAGTTTTATCCGCAATAGTTTCTCAGGGATCTCACACGCTTCTGAGTTGGATGAATTTATGGGACTTTTTATTGTAAAGTAATTAAGTTAGCTGAACCAACGGGTTTTACCACTCTCACGGCTACTTGTAGTTAGTTATAATATCTACGGGGTTTTTGGCAGTGGGACAAAACAGATCTTGTGTATGATAATAGGTAGTAAAGTACATATAGTGAGAGAGAGGACTTGTATGTCACTTGCAGTCGGCTATCGCGATACATCTTGATTATTTATGATTCGTGGCAGTTTATAAGACGTGTGTGCTTTTTCAAGGAAATGCTATTTGCTTTCCAGACTTGTGAACAAATGTGGTATGAATGATAATGAAGGCGTGAAGTGTGCCCAGAATGTGTGAATGCATCTATCTCTAAGTTATTGTAATTTTCGTTTGAGAAAGAAGATCCTATCAATTTATACTTTGGATTAAAAAGAAATTTGTATCTACACAAAATTCCTAGTACATTTGCATCGGTTGTATGAATTCTAAGATGTTTGTTTGTGTGGTAAGTTTATGTAGTCCTTTTTTCAAAGAAATAGTTGTTGCATTTGTTTTTTACGGTTGGTAAATTATGATGCTGGTAGGGTTGTACTGGCTACTACAATTTGCTTGAAGCAATTACAGGTCACTAATTACTATCACTAACTACAATGTGTGTACTTGAGTTATTGCACAAACCATTATTCGCATAAATACACGCCTTGTTAAGCACCAGGTAGAGCCATGATTAATTCTTGGTGGTTGCTTCCAAGTGATTGGGAAATAGGTTCGATTCATAAAATATAAATGGCGATTGTCTGTGTTACATTTTTAAAGGCCGATCAATATCTGTTTCAAGATTATTATTGGGTTTAGTGCTTTATAGCTTTCAATTAGGAAGGAAATCAAAAAGAGATTTATGGGTTATGTGTCCTAAAAGTATTAAGTGGTTGTGTTTAAATATTTAATAGCTCCACTTTTTTTGGTGCTTTTCTAGAGTGTATGTATTGGTTCATGAACATAAAGTAGTAGCCAGTTCCCAACGGTAATAATTTAGTTGTCCAATTTGACGGTTATATGTAGTTCCTACTGGTTGAATTGGTTCTGTTTGACTTTGGCATGAACATAAGCTCATGTGATTTCTTGCACTGTGGGCCTGAGGAGACTCTACTTCATTCAGATTTGTTGTTAGTATGCAAACTCAAGGCCAAAAGAGCGTAGTAAAATATGTTCTGTGGCCATTCTTTAATTTCACACATGAGAGATTGCTAGGGGATATTTTGCTATAGTTTGCATTCGCTGTGTCACCTGAAACAAGTCATGTTAGCGAGTAGCCAGTCATATTTTGTAATTGACTCCTTGAGGCTATCCGTAGTCACACTTTTACTGTGTCATAATTATTGCTACCTTTAAATTAAAGTGCATTTGAAGATCTCAATCATAATAGATGATCTCATTTATTCTATCCTTTTCGTTGCTCATGTAAATGTAGAGCATTTACAGTTGTTAAAGTTAAGTAATGGAAATTTCAAGTAAAACTAATGCGGTAAGATAGAGGTGTTGCGTTTTCATTACATTTAAATATAAAAAAACTATCTGTCAGCATATAATAATTATATGTTGCAGTGTCGCTATCAAAGTCAAAAGCAAAGGACAAAGAAATCGGCCTGTTACACTATTTCGTCTTGGCCCTGAATTATATTAGTCAGGTTTTTTCTTCACCCTTTTTGCATCACCTAAAGTAAAGATGTGGTGACGAGTTAGTTAGTCAGTTAAAAAATTTGAGATGGCTGGTTACTTAGTATCCTGACTTGCGTAACACAGGTCTTATATAAGGGCCACTGATTGTGTCAAACTGAGGGATGATTAATTTAATAAATAGTTGTTGAAAGCATCGAATTATAATCACCGTAGTTAGTAGATTTTCAGTGGCTTAAGCAGAATGTTGTTGGGAAACCATCAAGGTTGTCAAAAAGTTTAGGAGCTTAGTTTGTTAGAATGGATGTTTACCATTGTCTTGTGGCGTGTACACACACAAAGTCACAAAAGAATATGTAATGTGAGCGAATATAGAGCAGTGGCAGTTGTTTTGAATAAAGGGAGTAATTTGCTGGTTCCGTACCGGAAAACTCCACCCTAGACTGGATCAAAGTTTTAATTAGTCTGTGGCAACTTGTCTGTACCTTTGAAGGATTCATGTAACTAGGATTTTGAAATGCTGAGAGTGTGAATTGAATGAATTAATCATTGGATCGTGTTGATTAAATTCGCTGATTTACTATGACGTGCATGGTGTTCTTTTTGGTTACTTAATCTTTATTGATACTGCTGGGATAATTATAAGAACATGGACTAAATCTTGGTCACCAATGATTGTAACTTTTTAGCATAGCCACATTTTGAATCGTATGGTTGCTCATTCTCATTAGTAACTTGCTAACATGGCCGTTATTGCTGCGATAATTTATCGTCTTTTTTAATTAAACGTTCATGCTTTTTTAAGCTTTTTGTGCACGCCCAAGTTATTAATAAGAATTTGAGCCTGGTTTAGTTTTTGCTAACTACTAACTAACTAAGACTATACATAGTCATGTGGCTCGTAAATTGCATAGTTATTAGGAAACGTGGATATTTCTCAAAAGACCTTACAAATTAAAGGGTGGTTGCTCCTTTATGGTTTCTTTCTTTCTGTGGCGACATGGTTTTGCCCACTCTAGAATGCACGATGTAATAGAGAATAAACGTAATTAAAGTTAGTTAGAAGTTAGTACCATGTCATGTTTGATAACTACCTTGCTACTGGCGATTGGTGTTATGACTGTGGAGACTCAGGTAGATTAGATGTGTAGATATAAATGTGGAATGATTGCATAGTCATGTTGTTAGTTATACCAAATTACATTTTGTAAATTACACTTTGTGCAGTGTAAGTAACATGGCTTGAGCTTGTATAAGCAGGATGACAAGCGTGTAAACTTAGCTAGTGGAAATGATTGAATCTTGGATAAATATTTTGGCAGAAGGGATAAAATGTTTGTTTTGATTTATTTCGATGAACTTGAACAATTCAGTGAACCAGATGTATTTTGGATAGCTGACTGGATTCGATATTTCATAAAAATGGCATCGGAAATGTGATGTGGGATAGTTGCATTTTTTTCCCTTCATTTTGGGGTCATGGTTGATTTTTATTTTCCACATAATTTACCATACTGAGGAAATTGTTTCAAGTATCCACTTTTATCGTGATGGATTGTTCTTGCTGTACACGTTTTCCATTAGTTTATTGTGTTTTGTATTTGAGTCTGCTCCCAGTGCTCCCTGTAGTATTAAATGCTGATAAAAAAATTCTGGCTAGATTTGAGCTCATCACTTTTTGTGTCTGACATGCGATACTGTCGTAAAAAGGAGACGATGTGTAATCTTTTTGTTCATTTTCATTAGCTTCTTTGTGTCTACTTATAGTTGTTGTATACTGAGGATAAAATTTGCTGTCAGCCAAGTGACATGAGATTGTTAACATGACGTCAGAAAAATGGAATTTACGTTTGGAAGCTGATGTAGAGCTAAATTTGATAAACGGTTAGCTTGAAGCGATTTTTCCTTCACATCATCAGTAAGTAATTTGTTATTCTGTGTTTTTAGGGTTTCTTGGTTCATTAGAGCCAGAATTGTTGTCGGTGATTGTTACGTTTTTAGGCCGTTTCTACTTTTGGTATATAAATAGTGGAAGCAGGTCAAAACTTTTTCATGCATGTTTTGCAGCTGTGCAATAATAATAGTAGCATGAGGAACGGTACTCTAAATCCCTTTCGTGTTTTATAGGGCTGTCATACTTATGATGATTGCGTATGGTACTTGAGAGTATCATTCATGAGAGAGTATTTACTAGGAATGATTGTTTGAACGTGAGTAGCTCATCAAAAATAATGCATTGTAGACATGAAGGATAGAGAATGATCATTTTGGTGAGATTTGTCATTATTTGAAACCATGTAAAATGAAGATAAATTGCAGGCTAAGCGGACCGGGAGAACTGAAATATCAGCTGCACAGAGGAGCATAGACAAAATG
>Ga0210040_10002130_pt1 | contig 28449 bp, 33 predicted proteins | sample CryGeyCG12114_NA_FD_185462 | JGI IMG/M metagenome (GOLD analysis project Ga0210040, IMG submission 185462) | Groundwater microbial communities from aquifer - Crystal Geyser CG19_WC_8/21/14_NA (SPAdes) (version 2) | ecosystem: Environmental > Aquatic > Deep subsurface > Groundwater | place: USA... | reverse complement strand
TCGACGGCGCCGCCGGAATCGCCCGCCGTATCGCCTACCTGACGCAAGGCCAGCCATGGCCGGTTCAGCCACCGGAGAGTATCGCAGTCTTCACCGGCAGTCCTCCCTCACCGCTGTTGCAGGCGGCGCTGCGGGTTTACGGACTTTTCCGGATCGAGCGGCTCTGACCCGTCTGGCAAAAGCCGCGCCATCAGGGTAATGGGCCCAGCGGGCAGGCAAGGCACAGGCACTTGGATTACAAGTACATCTTCCAGGCCGCGATCGATCGGTTGCACGACGAGGGCCGCTACCGGGTGTTCATCGACATCCTGCGCACCCGCGGGCGCTACCCCGACGCGCAGTGTTTCGGCGGCAACGGACCCAAGCCGATCACCGTCTGGTGCTCCAACGACTATCTCGGCATGGGCCAACACCCGGCCGTCCTCGCCGCCATGGAAGAAGCGCTACACGACGTGGGCGCCGGCTCGGGCGGCACACGCAACATCGGCGGCAACACGCACTACCATATCCAGCTTGAGGCGGAGCTCGCCTCGCTCCACGGCAAGGAAGCGGCCCTGCTGTTCACCAGCGGCTACGTCTCCAACGAGGCCGCCCTGTCGACGCTGGGCAAGCTGCTGCCCGGCTGCGTCATCTTCTCGGATGAGCTCAACCACGCCTCGATGATTGCCGGCATCAAGAACTCCGGCTGCGAAAAGCGCGTGTTCCGTCACAACGACCTCGCCCACCTCGAAGAACTGCTCGAGGCCGAAGAGGCGGAAGTCCCCAAGCTCATTGCTTTCGAAAGCGTCTATTCAATGGACGGCGACGTCGCCCCGATCGCCGCCATCTGCGACCTGGCCGACCGCTACGGCGCCCTCACCTACCTCGACGAAGTCCACGCGGTGGGCATGTACGGGACGCATGGCGGCGGCATTTCGGAACGCGACTCCGTGGCCGACCGGGTCACCATCATCGAGGGCACGCTGGGCAAGGCGTTCGGCGTCATGGGCGGCTACATCGCGGCCGATCGCAACATCGTCGACTGCATCCGCAGCTACGCGCCCGGCTTCATCTTCACCACGTCCCTGTCGCCGGTCCTCGTCGCCGGCGCGCTGGCCAGCGTCCGCCACCTGAAGGCCTCGGCGATGGAGCGCGAGGCCCAGCAGGACGCCGCCGCCATGCTCAAGCGCAAGTTCGCCGAGGCCGGCCTGCCGGTGATGGAAAGCGTCACGCACATCGTCCCGCTGCTGGTCGGCTGCCCGGTCAAGGCCAAGCGGATCAGCGACGTGCTGCTCGCCGAGTACGGCCTTTACGTCCAGCCGATCAACTACCCGACTGTCCCCCGCGGGACCGAACGCCTGCGCTTCACGCCCGGTCCCTGGCACAGCGAGGACAAACAGGACGAACTGGTCGGCGCCCTTGTAGAGATCTGGGACCGACTGGAGCTCAAGGCCGCGGCCTGACGCGTTAAGGGGCTCGCCGGAACGAGTCCTCACCCGATCAGAACGCGACCGCATCCTTCCACTTCGCCTTGTCGATGGCCGCCAGGATGGCCGTCTTGTCCTGCTTCTGGTCGATCATTTCCAGGATTTTGGCGGCCGGCGCGTCCGGCTTGGCGTGCGGCGCCTGGGCAAGCGTTACCAGCGCGCTGCGGGCGGTCTCCATATCGCCTTGCCGAACCGCCGCCGTCACCACCCGGGTCCGAACGGTCGGGTCCTGTGGCACCAGCACCAGCGCCCGCAACAGGCCGTCCTCGGCCGCCTTGGTCGGCGCCTGCCCCGCGGCCGTGAAGCTGTCATGGTAGAGGACCAGCGGCAGCGCATAGTCGGGGTTGACGCGGTTGGCGCGGATGAAGAACTTGCGCGCATTCGCCCAGTCACCCGCCCGCGCATAGACCCGCCCCCGATAGACCATCGCCATCAGATTGTTCGGATCGAGCGCCAACGCCCGGTCTGCCGCGGCGGCGGCAGCAGCGTTGTTCTTCGCATCATATTCGGTTTCGGCCAGCCCTCGCTGGACGAAGGCGTCACCTTCGCAGCCGGCGGCGGCGGTGCGTGCCTGCTGCGCCACCTTGCCAGCCGTCTGCTCGTTGACCCCAACGGCCGAGCGCACCCGCACCGGCATGAACTTGGCCTGGCACGCGTTCATCCTCTGCAAGGTCGCCTTGCCTCCGCTCACCTTGTCGGCCGGCACCGCGATGCTGGGGAACTTGCGCGAACGAAGATGGACCTTGAGATCGCTGTCGAGCTTGCCCAAATCACCGAACGCCCGCTTGCCTGCATCCAAGCTAGGCACACCTTCGTCGATCAGCCGCATGTACGTGTCCAGCTGGCCCGCCCGCGCCTTGTTGAGCATCAGCATGTGCACCATCGCCCAGCCGCGGGCGTAGAGGTGGTCGACACTCGCATCGCTCAGCCGCCGCTTGTCCGCGGTCAGCAGCTCCGTGGCGCTCATCTGGTTCTGCTCGGCCAGCGCGAAGCCCCGGCCCATCGGCAGGCCGCCGAGAATCAGGCTGCCGTCCGCCCGCGCATCCACCGTGCCGAAGAACTCGGCCAGTCCCTCGTTGATCCACAGCGGGTAAGCGGTCCTCGAACCATTGATCAGGATCGCGTGGGTATATTCGTGAAACATGATCTGCTGCGGGCGCATGTATTCGGCAATCCGGCCGGTCGAGCGCGGCGTCACGGCAATAGCCCCCTGCGCATCGGGGCGAAAGAAGCCCCCGACATTCTCGCCGCCCGCGCCGTACAGGCGCTGCACCGTCGACATATCCGGCACAAAGAAAACCGTTACCTTGTTCGCCCGCTCGGCTGCGGTGTCAGGCGTGTTTGTCACCGCCCGCAGCAGCTTGTCGAATCGTTCAAGTTGCTCGGCGAATTCAGTCACCTCCGCCGGCTTCAGGTCGCCGTACACAAGGAAGTGATCGCTGCTCGCCTCGACCCATTCGGCACTCGCCGGTTGCGCGCCACACAGAGCGCCCGCGAGCAGGCCCCACTTCGTCCACCGAACCATTCTTCCCTCAACATCGTCAGCAGGTTAACCGAGCCTCGCCAATCGTAATGGGCGTCGGGCGCGATGCAAGCCGCGCAAGATCGGCGGAAAAACAGGGAACTGCCCTCCAGTTAACACCCTGCTATTTCCGTGGGCGCGACTCAGTCGGGGGCCCGAGTGCACAGTTTGATCATAGCATTGCGACCGCCTGCGCGCCTTCGAGCCATTCCCGAGCGCTACGCCCGGCTGCTGCGCCTTGCCTGGGCCCTCCTGTTTGGCTTGCGCTGGTGGTTGTCGTCCTGGCGACCGCCCATTCGCTCCGGGCCACCTACTCCTACTCGCCCACTTTCGCGGCGCTGCAATTAAGCGCCCAGGTCCAGGACGACGCGTCCGTGCTGGTCAGCCAGGCGGCAGCAGACGGCAGCGGCAGCAGCCGGCAATTCCGCATCCTCGCCATCGATGATCGGCCGGTCGCCCCCAACGCCCTCATCGCAGACGTTGCGCACCGGTTGGAGCAGGCGCCAGGCCCGGCCGTGTCCCTCCTCCTCCAGTCGCCCGAGGGCCGCCAACTCCGTTCCATTCGCGTCCGCCATGCCGCCGAGTTGTCTTCGTCCGACGCCCACGCCCGCGACCTGCGCATCGCCACTCGGCTGGGCTTCGCGCTGCTGGCCTGCGCGGTGCTGCTGCTCTGCAGTTCCCTGCTCGCGCTTCGCCGCCCGGAAGACCCGGTCGCCATGCTGTTCGCGCTGGTTCTCGTGCTGATGGCGGCATCGATCGATCCGCCGGTGCAGCTCTGGCTGTGGACGGGCGCGGGCTGGATGGAAGACCTGCTTGCCAGCGCGTGGTTCTACCTCCTGCTGGTCGCGCTTGCCCTGTTCCCCGACGGCGTGTTCGTGCCCCGGGTCATGCGCTGGATCATCTATGCCGCCATCCCGCTGGTAATCTTCGCCAGCCTGCCCCAGGTCGACTCCACGCTGCAGGTGATCGTCGCCCTGGTCGCGTTGTTGGCCATGCTCGGCGGGCAGGTGACCCGCTATCGACGGCTGCCGGGCGGGATCGAGCGGCAGCAGATCAAATGGGCGGCGTTCGGCTTCGCGGCTGGGTTCGTGCTGCTCCTCATCGCCTTCCTGATGGTCGCCACCATCCCCGACGACCCGGCGCTCCGCAACCCGCTGTTCAATCTCGCGACCCTGGTGTTCTTCTCGCTTGGCATGGCGGCGATCCCATTCGGGCTGCTGGTGGCACTCACCCAGTTCCGGCTGTGGGAAGCCGACACGGTGATTACCCGCTCCGCCGCTTATGCGGTCGTCGGCGTGGTTTGGGCGGCCAGCGCGGACCTCGTGAAGCTGGTCGTGTCGGAGATCATCGGCCGCGACAGCGAGGCCGGCGCTACCGCCGTCAGCGCGATGATCGCCGCCGGCGTGTTCGCCCCCACCCAGTCGGCCGTGCTCGGCTGGACCCGGCGCAAGTTCGGCGGACCACTCGACCGCGTCCGCAGCGCAGCCGAGCGCCTCAAGAACTGGGGCCTGACCGAAACGCCCGAAGAGGTCGCCACCCGCGCGCTCGGGATCGTCGATGAAGCCATGCACCCGACCGTTGCCGCGATCTTGCTCGACCTGCCCGGCGGCCCGGTGATGGTCGCGGCTCGGGCATGCAATCCCCGGCCGACCGCCGGGTCCACGACCGCTTGCTGCTGGAGGACGAGGAAGGCCCCGTCGGCCGCCTGCTGCTCGGCCGCCGGTCAGACGGCAACCGCTACAACAGCCAGGAACTCAAGGCGGTGCGCGAGCTCGTTCCCAACCTCGCCGACGCCCTGCGCGTCGCCCGCAGCCGCCACTCGCGTGAATCCGTGCTGCAGCAACAGCTCGAGGCAATGGCGGCGCGGCTGGCGCAGCTCGAAGGCGGCGCTCCGAAACCGGCCTAAACGCACGCACGGCACTGGTGAATCCCGGCCGCTTGGCCTAGGGCAGCGCCATGCGCATCGCCCTTGCCGCCGACCATGCCGGCTACTCCTTGAAGGACGAGCTCGCAGCCTGGCTGCGCGAGGGTGGGCACGATGTGCTGGACCTCGGCACGAACGGCCCGGAGAGCGTCGACTATCCGGCGTTCGGCACCCGCCTGGCACGAACGATCGCCGCTGGCGACGCGCAGCGTGGCGTCGCGGTGTGCGGCTCCGGCATCGGCATCTCCATCGCGGTCAACCGTCATCCGGCCTGCCGCTGCGCGCTGGTCAGCGAGCCCCTGTCCGCGGCGCTCGCCCGTGAGCACAACAATGCCAACGTCATCGCCCTCGGCGCCCGGCTGACCGGACCCGACCTGGCGCGAGCCTGCGTTGCCGCCTTCCTGTCCACCGACTTCGCCGGCGGGCGCCACGGGCGCCGGGTCGACCTTCTCTCCCCCGCTCTCCAAGGATCCGACTGATGGCCACCGCCGCCAACCTGAACGACGTTCAGCCACAGGGCTTTTTCAGCCGCCCGCTGGCCGAGGCCGACCGCGCCGTAGCCGACGCGATCGGGGCCGAGCTAACCCGCGAGCAGACCCAGATTGAGCTGATCGCATCGGAGAACATCGTCTCCCGCGCCGTGCTCGAAGCGCAGGGCTCCGTCCTCACCAACAAATATGCCGAGGGCTACCCGGGCCGCCGCTACTACCAGGGCTGCGCCCCATCCGACGCCGTCGAGCAGTTGGCGATCGACCGCGCTAAGCAGCTGTTCGGCTGCGGCTTCGCCAACGTCCAGCCGCACTCGGGCGCCCAGGCCAACGGCGCCGTGTTCCTGGCCCTGCTGCAACCCCGCGACACCATCATGGGCATGAGCCTGGCGGCCGGCGGGCACCTGACCCACGGCGCCCCGCCCGCCCAGTCGGGCAAGTGGTTCAACGCCGTCCAATACGGCGTTCGCCAGGACGACCAGCTGGTCGACTTCGACGAGGTCGCCCGCGTCGCGCGGGAAAGCCGTCCCAAGCTGATCATCGCCGGCGGCTCGGCCTATCCGCGCCACCTCGACTTCGCCCGCTTCCGCGAGATCGCAGACAGCGTCGGCGCTTACCTGATGGTCGACATGGCCCACTTCGCCGGCCTAGTGGCCGCGGGCGAGCACCCGACACCCTTTGGCCATGCCCACGTGGTCACCACCACCACCCACAAGACATTGCGTGGGCCCCGCGGCGGCATGGTGCTGACCGACGACGAGGCCATCGCCAAGAAGATCAACTCGGCCGTCTTCCCCGGCTTGCAGGGCGGCCCGCTGATGCACGTCATCGCCGCCAAGGCGGTGGCGTTCGGTGAAGCGCTCCAGCCCGACTTCAAGACCTACGCGCAGGCAGTGATCCGCAATGCGCAAGCCCTCGCCGCGCGCCTCAAGGAGCGCGGCGCCGACCTGGTCGCCGGTGGCACCGACACGCACCTGGCGCTGGTCGACCTGCGCCCGCTCGGCCTGACCGGCAAGGATGCGGACGAGAGCCTCGAACGCTCGGGCATCACCTGCAACAAGAACGGCATCCCGTTCGATCCGCTCCCGCCTTTGAAGACCAGCGGAATCCGCGTCGGCTCACCCGCCGGCACTACCCGCGGGTTCGGCGAGGCGGAGTTCCGCGACATCGCCGACATGGTCGCCGACGTGTTGGACGGCCTCAAAGCGAACGGGCTGGACGGCAACGGCGCGGTCGAGCGGCAGGTCAACGCCCGCGTCCGTGAGCTGTGCGCCCTCTTTCCCATCTACCAGGGTTGATCCTTGCGCTGCCCATTTTGCGGTGAAACCGACAGCCAGGTGAAGGACAGCCGCTCGTCGGAAGACGGCGCGGCCATCCGCCGCCGGCGCCAGTGCGAAGGCTGCGGCGCTCGCTTCACCACCTTCGAACGCATCCAGCTGCGCGACCTCACCGTGGTCAAGAAGAACGGCCGCCGTGAAGCCTTCGACCGCAGCAAGCTGGCCCGCGCCATCGGCTTCGCCTGCCGCAAGCGCGACATCGCGCCCGAGCGGGTCGAACGCCTTGTCAGCGGCATCCAGCGCCAGCTCGAAACCCGCGGCGACGAAGTCCGCGCCGAAGAAATCGGGGAGCTGGTCATGGACGGGCTGAAGACCCTCGACCACGTCGCCTACATCCGCTTCGCCAGCATCTACAAGGATTTCGACGAAGCCAGCGACTTCGCCGAGATCGCCGGCGAGGTGGTGGAGGTGCCCGAGGACCCGCCGGCGCCGGTCGAGCCCGACAAGCTGCTGTGACCTCCTCGCCCCCGGTGATCATCCTCGTCCAGCCGCAACTGGGCGAGAACATCGGCAAGGCGGCCCGCGCCATGCTGAACTTCGGCCTTACCGAGCTGCGCCTCGTGGCGCCGCGCGACGGGTGGCCCAATCCCTCGGCCGGACCGGCGGCGAGCGGCGCCGACATCGTGCTGGAACAGGCGCAGGTGTTCGACACCCTGGCCGAGGCGGTGGCCGATTGCTCGACCGTCTTCGCCTCGACCGTCCGGCGGCGCGAACTGGTCATGCCGGTGATCGGGCCTGAGGACATGGCGCGACAGATCACCGAGGTCGGCGGGCGCTCGGCCATCCTGTTCGGACCGGAGCGCTCGGGGCTGGCGACCGAGGACGTGGCGGTCGCGGACGCCATCGTCACCGTGCCGATCAACCCCCAGTTCGGTAGCCTGAACCTCGCCCAGGCCGTCATCCTGCTCGCCTACGAATGGTCGCGAACGAAAGGCCTGGCGCAACCCACCGTTCGCGAGGTGGAGCCGCCCGCGCCGCACTCGGACGTCGACGGCCTCATCGAGCATCTCGAAGGGGCGCTGGACACCGCCGGTTACTTCTTCCCGCCCGAGCGCAAGGAGGTGACCAGGAACAACATCCGCACGATCTTCACCAAGACCGGCTGGTCGACGCGGGAGATCAAGGCCGTGCGCGGAATGCTCCGGGCGCTGGTCAGCAGGCGTCCACCCCGAGGCTGAACGGAGATCAGGTCCGGGTGCGGTCGAACACGTCGAGTTCGTGGGCGATCGAGGTCTCGATCAGATCCTCGTACAGGCGGCTGAGCAGCGCCCGGTCGAGCCTCGCCTCGGCCGCCGCGGCATCGACCTTGGCCTTGACGTCGGCCTTGCGCCATTCGTCGCGGACGGCGGATCGATCCGGCTTGATCCGCGCCGCCGCGTCCATGTAGCCGAACCGGCGCGCGATCAGCGCCACGATCCGGCGATCGACGTCGTCGACCCCGGCCCGGACTTCGGTCATGGTGGTGCAATCATCGGGTGCGCGGACGTCGGTCATGGGCGTCCCTTGCCCGCCCGACCTTGACCTTCGCAAGCCCCTCCGCTAGTCGCGCGCCACGCAATTGGCCCCGCACGTCCGGTGAAGTGGTGGCCCTGCCCTGAGGTTCTCAGACGTAGCGCGGTTCCGGGCAAACACAGCGCCTCTCCCGAAAAGTGGGTACCGGTTTTCGGATCAGAGAGGCGACAACGACACGAACGCAATTGAGGAACACCACATGTCGAAGCGCACCAGCGCCAAGTACAAGCTCGACCGCCGCATGGGCGAAAACGTCTTCGGTCGCCCGAAGAGCCCGGTCAACCGCCGCGAATATGGTCCCGGCCAGCACGGCCAGCGCCGCAAGGGCAAGATGTCGGACTTCGGCATTCAGCTGCGCGCCAAGCAGAAGCTCAAGGGCTATTACGGCGACGTCACCGAGAAGCAGTTCAAGCAGACCTTCCAGCAGGCGAGCCGAATGAAGGGCGACGCCAGCCAGAACCTGATCGGCCTGCTCGAGCGCCGGCTGGACATGATCGTCTACCGCGCCAAGTTCGCGCCGACGATCTGGGCCGCCCGCCAGCTGGTCAGCCACGGCCACATCCGCGTCAATGGCGGCAAGTGCAACATCGCCAGCCGCCGCATCGACGTGAACGACATCATCGAACTCGGCCCCAAGGCGCAGGAAATGACCCTGGTCATGGAAGCGCAGAGCCTGGCCGAGCGCGAAGTGCCCGATTATGTGATCGCCGACGGCACCAGCAAGGTGACCTTCAGCCGCGTGCCGAAGCTCGACGAGGTGCCCTATCCGGTACGGATGGAGCCGAACCTCGTGGTCGAGTTCTACAGCCGCTAATCACTACCAAGTCGACGCAAACGAACGGACGGTCGCCAACGCGGCCGTCCGTTCCTGTTTGTGGGCGCGTCAGGTTTGCGCCGAACTGACCTGTGCAAGATCCGACAACGGCAGCGACACCGAGCCGCCAACGCCCAGCCACAGCTCGCCGTCCCGCTGCACGACATCCTGCACCATGCCGAGGCTATGCATGGTGGGCGACAATGCATCGCCGCTGGCATCCTTCGCCGCCAGCTGCTGAATCGACTGCTCGACCTGCGAATATTGCGCCAGCTGCTGAGTGTATTGCGACGTGTCCATCGGACCGAGTGGATCCTGGTTCTGCATCCGCGCCGTCAGCAGCTCAGGATCCAGCGCCAGCGTGGCGGCGATCAGCTCCTCCACCGACTGAGCGCTTACCTCCGCCGCGGCACGTTGCCCCACCCTCGATCAGCCTGCCCATCAAAATCATCTTTCTTCGTGCTGGTCGACGGCAGGGCGCTGGTCGCCGGTTCGCTGGTCCAGAGCTTCGCCACGGGCGGCGGCTGAGCCGTCAGCAATCGCCAGCGTCGGCCGGCAGTGCTTCCGCGCCTTCGCGGACCAGCACCCACTCGGCGAGCAGGTCGAAGCCGAGCGGCTCGGCGAATGCGATCCCGGTCTCCTCCGCCGTCCAGCACACCACAGCCAGCTTCATCGGCAGGCCCGGCACCATCAACAGCACCCGCGCATGCCGCTGCGCGACCAGCGGCAGAATGAGCTTGGCGCCACCCTGACTGATGTCCTTGAGCATGGCCTCCACCCGGCCCGAGGACAATTGCACCTCCACCTTGCAGTCGACCTGCAGCCGCGGCCCGCGCGGAACCTTTGCCTTGAGCACTCGGCTCGGCCGTTCCGGCACCATCGCCGGCATGGTGTCGAGCGGTACCTCGTGATCGAACTGGATGCCCAGCCGCTCGCCGCGTTGCCACACGACGCTTCCGGTGACCTTCTCCCGGCCGCGCGCCTCGATCGCGACCGGCTCGCCGTATTCCAGCGGCAGCCGCGTCTCGATCATCATCCCGCCCGCCGAGACGTTGCGAATGCGGCACAGGCCCTGGCGCTCGCCGGCGCGCAGCTTGCCGACCATCAACATGGTCACCGCGCGCTGCGGCCGCTCGATCAGCTGACGGTCGGGGTGAAACGGTGCGTTCATAAGGTTCGTGCCTCCACAATGGCGACTTGCCGGACAACTCCGCGGTCAAGCGTCCGCTCGGCCGTTTGCTGGACCAGGCAGCGCACCCCCATGCCGGTCAGGATGACCCCGATCGCGCGCGAACCGAGCGCAGCGACCGACCGGAACAGCACGTCCACCCCGGGCGATGCCCGCCCACCAGCACGCGACGGGCCGGGTCATGGCAGCTGCCCCTTCTTCCGGTAGATGGTGTGGCCGAGCGACTCCGTCGCCAGTTCGGCCGCTCCGCCCAGCCGCTCGCTGTGCCGGACGTACAGCAGGCCGCCCAGGTGCAGCTGCTCGACTAGACGCGCTTCCAACTCGCGCTTCTCGAACCGGTGCGACAACGCCATCAGCCATTGTGCCCGAACGCGCGCGACCCGCCCTTGATCGAGTGAACCGCGCGGAACACCGCCGCGATTGTGCTGTCCGACCGGTCGCCGTCGGCCAGCCCTTCGGAGCATTCGGCGAAGAAGATCGCCTGAATCTCGTCCATGTCGCTCATGGGCGAACCCGGCGGATCGCCGCGCCCAGCTTGTCGGCGTCGAACGGTTTGGTGATCCACCCCGTCGCCCCGGCCTGCCACGCCCGCGATTTCTTCTCGTCCGAAGATTCAGTCGAAAGCACCAGGATCGGCAGCGACCGATGCTCCTGCTTGGCGCGCACAGCCTCGATCAGCTCGAAGCCGTCCATCCGCGGCATGTTGATGTCGGTGATCAACAGGTCCGGCTGGACTTCGCCCAGTCGCTCCAGCCCGTGGACCCCGTCCTCGGCGGTTTCGATCGTGTAGCCTTGGGCGCTCAGCGAGGCCTTGAGCAGCATCCGCATGCTCGGGCTATCGTCCACGGTCAGAATGGTTTTACTCATGCGGTCAGCTCCTCCAGGCCGAGGGCGCGAAGGCGCTCGGTCAATCCTTCGCTGGCGGCCGTGACGTCGCAGCCGAACTCGCTCCGAAGCGCCGCGAGCAGCACCTGCAGCATCGCCTGGAAGATGCTCTGGACCTGCGAGGCATTCACCCTGACCGGTCCGGCCTCGGCGGCCTCGACGATCAGCGGATAAAGGCCGACGGCCGCTTCCAACGTGGTCAGCAGCGCGAACAGCAACGTCAGCAGGTCGCGGTACATCTCGCTGGTCCAGCGCGGACCCTTGAACGCGCGCATCAGGCCCTTGCCGGCCAGCTTGGCCGTGGGCAGCGAATTGCCCACCAGAAACGCGCCGATCGCCGCGCCAAGGATGGCGGTCAGCTCATGCGGCAGCGCTTCCAGGATCACGGCCAGCTTGCCGCCGGAAACGATGAAGCTTCCGAACACGCATGCGAAGATGATTACGAAACCAACGCCGTTGATCACGGGCAACGTCCATTGTCTGGTGCAAGCTCTGCCCATCATAGGACGCCCCGTCCCGCCGCGGACGAGCGCACGCCATTTCGTTGGCCGCGCACTGCCGCGCGCTTCCCCTTCATATGGGCTAAGCTAGGCGCGCGGGCCCAGCACGGGTCAGCGTTCCGCGTACTGGCTGGTGATCAGCTTCTCGGAGCTGGCCGGCAGCAGCACCCGCAGCTTCTTGTTGGCGAAGTCGATCGACACCTTGTCGAATGCGCGGATTGCATTCATGCCCAGCAGCAGCGCCGGCCGATCGTTGAGGTTCATCTGCGCAAAGGTGTGGGCATCCGCGAACACCACCGCCAGGTCGGTCAGGGTCACGCCGCCCAGCTCCAGCCGCTTGAGCAACGTATACTCGCCGCTGAGCTTCGCCCCCGTTACCGACATCAGCTCGATCGTGCCACGCTCGCGCAGCATGCGCCGGTGCGCCAGCATCGCCAGCATCGCGGCATTGCCGATGCAGACGTCCGACCCCGTATCGACCACCACCGTTATCGGCCGGCCGTTGGCATAGGCCTCCGTGACGATCAGCCGGCCGGCCCGGCGCCGCGCCTGCACCACGATCGTGCCCGGCTCGTCCCGCCGCGCCATGCGCGACGGCGTGATCGACAGCAGGTTACGACCGAAATCGAATTGCACCCGCTGCGACTTCAAGCTGTCCGTGCCGAGGATTCCGTCCGCACCCATATGCTCGGCTTCCAGCACGGCGGCGCTCACGTCGTTCATCCGCTTGGTGCTGAGGTCGATCCGGTCGACCAGCGCGGTGCCGACCTGGTCGACGCCCGTGACGCTGTGCAGGTTGGCGGACGGCCCCGCGCGGAGCCGCAGCCGCTGCACGATCTGCCGCGACACCACCGTCCGATCCGCGCCGGTATCCACCACGAACCGGAACGGCCCCGATCCCGACACCCGCACCGGCACCGTCATGCGGTCGCCCTCGTCCTTGCGGAACGCAACGTCCTGCGTCTGCGTGGTGCTGTCCACCCCCTGCGGAGCGTTGACCGCGTCCAGCCGGGTGACCGTCTGCGCCGTTCCCGACGCAGGTACGAGAAGCGCTGCCAGGGCGATCGCAAGCCGGCTTCTCATCGCAGCTATCCTTTCGAACGAACTTGCAGATGATACTCCTCTTTCCCGCCGCTCGCCAGCGCACGCCTAAACCATTGCGAAAGGAAGCTTGCGTACTCTCGTCGATCGAGAGCAGGAGCAGTAGCCAAGTGGGTAAGCGACCGGTCGAGACGACCTTGTATTCGCTCAGTGACCAACCGCCCGCAGCGTCGTCGGACCGCCGCGAGGACGAGCGCCACATGACGCTGTTCCGCGTCGGCACCCTCGTCATCGGCGATCGGCGCGACCTGTGCCTCATCAAGAACATTTCGGCCGGCGGCCTGAAGCTCAGGCGCTACTGCCAGCTCCATGTCGGCCAGCGAGTGGCGGTGGAACTCAAGACCGGTCAGCCGATCGCCGGCAGCGTGAGCTGGGTGGGCGACAGCCAGGCCGGAGTTGCCTTCGACCAGCCGATCGACGTGCTGGCGATCCTCGCCAGTGATGACGAGGGGCCGCGCCCGCGCATGCCGCGGATCGAAACCCAGGCCGCCGTCTACGTCCGCCACGGCGCGCAGACCTGGCGCCTGCAATGCTGTGACATCAGCCAGGGCGGGGTGAAGCTGGTGGCGACGACGCCCCTGGCCAGCGGCGCGGACGTGGTGGTCACCTTGCCCGGAATGTCGCCGCAGCCCGGCGTCGTGCGCTGGAGCGCCGGCAGCCACGCCGGCATCTCGTTCAATCGGCCCCTGCCCCTGTCCGATCTGGTCAACTGGCTTCAGGCGCAGCGCGGAACGTCGCGCGCCGCCTGAGCAGCGCTTACTCGCCCAGCCGGTCGAACGTCGGCCGCCACGCCCATTCCTCCGCCGCCTGCCGCTCCGCTTCCGTGATCCGCGCCTGCAGCGCAGGGCGACGGAAGTCCGGCAGCACGCGGGGACGCGGCGTTGGAACATGGCGCAGCACGGCCTCGGGCGGCAGCGGCTCCTTGAACGACAGCCCAGCCCGCTGGCCCCGCACCCAGACCACCTTGGCCGGCACGTTCAGCTCCTGGCGGCGAAACACCACCTCCGATCCCTCGACGGGCAGGTGGTCGCCTTCGACCAGCGCCCCGTCGGCGGAAAGATTGCGCAGCTTGACCTCGTGGGAACCTCCGGACAGCTCCAGCGCTGCCGCCATGAACACGTGGGAGCGTCGCTGGCGTCGATTATGTACGTTGGGGCTCTCGTCCATGCCTCAAGCCCTAGGTTGCACAGGTAAAACTTCGTTTAACGCTGATGAAATCCGTTCCCCCACTGACCGCCGCCGCCCTGCTGCTCGTCCTGCTTGCGGTGCTTGGCGCCATCGGCGGTCCCCACGCGTCCTTCGATGTCGGCATCGACACCGGCTATTCGCACTGGCGCGTCGCCCATCCGCAGCTCACGCAGGCGCTCATCTGGTACACGCAGCTGGGCGGCTCCTTCTTTCTCATCCCACTCACGCTGGTCGTCGCCGGCCTGCTGTGGTGGTGCCGGGAGCGCCGCTCCGCCCTGCTGCTGCTCGGCACCACGTGGTCAGGTCGGGCCCTGATCGAAGTCATCAAGCTGCTGGTCGACCGTCCCCGGCCGGCGTTCGACCCCTATCCGGTAATCGTCTCCAGCAAGAGCTTTCCCAGCGGCCACGCCGGCAACTCCACCCTGACCTATCTCGCGATCGCCCTGTTCGCCGTTCCGCAACGTTGGCGTCCCCAGGCGCTGGCAATCGCCGCTCTCCTCGCCGGCACCATCGGCTGGTCGCGACCGATGCTCGGCGTTCACTGGCCGACCGACGTGATGGGCGGCTGGACCTTCGGCCTGCTGTGGGTCGGCCTGTGGTGGTGGTTCAGCCGGCGCGGCGGAACAGCAGCATCCGGTTATTCGCCGGCATGACTCGCTGCTCGGAGAGGAGCAGCCCGCACGCTTCCGCCTCGGCGGCGAACTCGCCCACCTCGCGCAAGCCGAACCGCTCGTCGCGCTCTTTCAGCTGTGCCTCGAACAGGAGGTTCGACTCGGCCACCGGCTCGCCCGCCACCCGCCACGGCCCGTAGAGGATGAACGGCCCACCTTCGGGCAGCACCCGCTTCGCGCCCTCCAGCAATGCCAGGCTCACCTCCCACGGGCTGATGTGCACCAGGTTGATCGACAGCAGCGCATCGGCATGGGCCACCGGCCACGGCAGGTCAGCAACGTCGAGCACCACCGGTTCGCGCAGGTTCGGCCGCTGCGCATCCGCCTGCCACGCCTCGATCGACGCCACCGCCTTGGGCTCCACATCGCTCGGCTGCCAGGTGATCTGCGGAAAGGTGCGGGCGAAATGCACCGAATGCTCGCCCGTCCCGCTGGCCAGCTCCAGCACCAGGCCGTTCCGCGGAAGCCACTCCCGCAGCACCGCGGCGATTGGCCCGCGATTGCGGCCAGCAGACGGCGCGCGCAGCTTCATGCGGGCCGCCTCGCGCGCCGCTCGCGCAGGATGAGCCAGACCAGCAAGCCGATCGGCCCAGCCATCAGCGTCAGGAACAGCACGGGCGCCTGCACCAAACGGGAGAAGCCCTTCGCGTTCGCATCACGGCTGATCCACAGGCCGACGAACAGGTCGAAGGCGAGGTAATGGGTCCAGCCCAACACGGTTCCGCCATCGCTCATGAACAGGCCGCGCACGCCGCCGATGCTGTAGTCGAGGAGGTCGGGCTCGCCCTGCCCCGCCATCCGCACCGGATCGGCCAGCCCGCCGAACAGCGCGACGAACATCGCCAGATAGGCCAGGCACAGCGCACCCACGCCCGCATACAGGATCAGCGAATGCACCGCGGGCCTGCGCGGCAGCAGGAACAGCGCCGCCCAGCCGACCAGCATGGCGACGTGGACGAGGGACCAGACGGTGCCCCAGCCCACGCCTACTGCCCGCCGACCTCGTTCAGGCCACTGACCTTGTTCGCGTCCGGTGCCGGCGTGCGGAACGCCACGATCGGCTTTCTCGCAGCCAGCGTCTCGTCAAGCCGCCGCCTCGGCGCATAGACCGGCGCCGACTTGAGCGCCTCGTCGCCCGCCCGCGCCCGCTCGGCTACGGAGCGCAGTGCGGCGATGAATTGGTCCAGCGCCGCCTTGCTCTCCGTTTCCGTCGGCTCGACCAACATCGCGCCATGCACCACCAGCGGGAAGTACATGGTCATCGGATGGAAGCCTTCGTCGATCAGTGCCTTGGCGAGATCCAGCGTGCTGAACCCGTCCGCAAAGCCCTTATCCGAGAACAAAGCCTCGTGCATGCACGGCCCCGAGTGGGCGAACGGCGCGTCGAGCACGTCCTCCAGGCTCCGCAGCACGTAGTTGGCGTTCAGCACCGCATCCTCGGCCACCTGCTTCAGCCCGTCGGCGCCGTGGCTCAGGATATAGGTCAGCGCCCGGGTGAACATGCCCATCTGGCCGTGGAAGGCCGTCATCCGGCCGAAGCTCTGCAGCTTGCCGCCGAAATGCTCCTCCGCGAACTCGTCCGCCTGTTCTTCCTCTACCAGATGCACCACCCCATCGGCAGTGCGCGCCGTGTAAGGCAGCGGTCCGAACGGGCTAAGCGCCTCCGACAGCACGACCGGCCCCGACCCCGGCCCACCGCCGCCGTGCGGCGTGGAGAAGGTCTTGTGCAGGTTGATGTGCATCGCATCGACGCCGAGGTCACCGGGGCGCACCTTGCCGACGATGGCGTTGAAGTTGGCGCCGTCGCAGTAGACGAACCCGCCCGCCGCATGCACCGCGTCGCTGATCTCCTTCATCTGCGGCTCGAACAGCCCGCAGGTGTTGGGATTGGTAATCATCACCGCCGCGACGTCCGGCCCCAACCGCGCTTTGAGCGCTTCCAGGTCCACCCGGCCCGCGTCGGTCGCCGGGATGTTCTCCACGCGATAGCCGCAGAAGGCAGCCGTGGCTGGATTGGTCCCGTGCGCGCTCTCGGGCACCAGCACCACCTCGCGCGCATCGCCGCGCGCTTCCAGCGCCGCCCGGATGCACAACAGCCCGCACAGCTCGCCATGCGCGCCCGCCTTGGGGCTCATCGCCACGCCATGCATGCCGGTCAGGTCGATCAGCCAGAAGGCCAGCTCGTTCATCACCTCCAGCGCGCCCTGCACGGTCTCGCGCGGCTGCAGGGGATGGACATCGGCAAACCCGGGCAACCGGGCCATCTTCTCGTTGAGCCGCGGATTGTGCTTCATGGTGCACGACCCGAGCGGGAACAGCCCCAGGTCGATCCCGTAATTCTGCCGCGACAGGCGCGTATAATGCCGCACCGTTTCCGGCTCGCTCAGGCCCGGCAGGCCGATCCGCTCCGCGCGCTCCAGCCCACCCAGCCGGCTCGCCACCTTGGGCGCGGCAACGAAGTCGACGCCCGTGGTGTCGGCGCCGTCCAGCTCGAAGATCAGCGGCTCTTCCAGCATCAGCGCACGGTTGCCCGTCACCGTGCCGGTGTCGCCCGGACCCTGGACCGGCGCGGCCGGCTTCCAGCCGCTCTGGTTGATCGTCACGCCACCACCTCCTTGAGCGCGCCTTCCAGCGCGTCGATGTCCTCGTCCGTGACGGTCTCGGTCACCGCCACGACCAGCCCGTTCGCCAGCGCCGCCGAGCCCGGATAAAGCCGCCCCAGCGACACGCCGCCGAGCACGTTCCTCTCGACCATCCGGTGCACCGCCGGCCGCGCCTCGACCGGCAGCTCGACGGTGAACTCGTTGAAGAGGCTGTCATTCACCAGCCGCACGCCGGGAAGCGCCCCCAGCCGCTCGGCCACCTGCACCGCGCGAGCATGGTTCAGCTCCGCCAGCCGCCGCAGCCCGGTCTCGCCCAGCAAGGTAAGATGGATGGAGAAGGCCAGCGCGCAAAGCCCTGAATTCGTGCAGATATTGCTGGTCGCCTTCTCCCGGCGAATGTGTTGCTCACGGGTCGACAGCGTCAGCACGAAGCCGCGCTTGCCTTCCGCATCCACCGTCTCGCCGGCGATCCGCCCCGGCATCTGCCGGATATGCTTCTCGCGGCAGGCGAACAGCCCGACATACGGCCCGCCGAACTGCAACCCGACCCCGATCGACTGCCCTTCGCCAACCACGATGTCCGCGCCCATTTCGCCCGGCGACTTGATCAGCCCCAGCGCGACCGGCTCCGTCACCACCGCGATCAGCAGCGCGCCCTTGGCATGCGCCGCCGCCGCCAGCGGCGTCAGGTCGGCGATCCGCCCGAGAATGTCAGGATATTGCACCACAACGGCGCTGGTCTCGCCGTCGATCTGCCCGACCAGCTGCTCCAGGTCGGTGGCGGCGGTCAGCTCGGGCGTGCCGGTCACCAACGTGTCGCCGGTGAACCGCGCCATCGTGTTGCACACCGCCACATAATGCGGGTGCAGCCCCGACGAGATCACCGCCTTCTTCCGCCGAGTGATCCGCCGCGCCATGCCGATCGCTTCCCAGCAGGCCGTCGACCCGTCGTACATCGACGCGTTCGCCACCTCGCAGCCGGTCAGCCGCGCGACCTGGCTCTGGAACTCGAACAGCACCTGCAGCGTGCCCTGGGCAATCTCCGGCTGGTAGGGCGTGTAGGCGGTCAGGAATTCGCCGCGCTGGATCAGGTGGTCGACGCTGGCCGGCACATGGTGCTTGTAGGCCCCGCAACCGAGAAAGAACGGAACGCTGCCCGCCGGCACGTTCTTGGCGGCCAGCGCCGTCAGGTGCCGCTCCACCGCCATCTCGGGCGCGTGCATCGGCAGGCCCTCGATCGGCCCGCCCAGCCGCGCCGCTTCCGGCACGTCGCGGAACAGTTCGTCGATCGAGCCGGCGCCGACACGCTCGAGCATCTGGCGCCGGTCGGCGTCGGTCAGGGGCAAGTAACGCATGTTCAAGGCTTCCTGAGGAGAAAACGGAGGCGGACATAATCCGCCTGGTTGCTGCCGACCCGCGCCGCAACCGCGCGCGCCAGCTCGTCACGTTCCGAATGTGGGACCCCCGCACGGTCCAGCCAACCGGCCCGAAAGACCGTCACCCAGCCCTCGATGCCGTGCTCCAGCGGCGTCGGCCGATCGATCAGCTGGGCCTGTTCGACGCGGAAGCCGGCCGCCTCGTACACGGCGGCGAACTCATCGGGCGTTGGGTACCAGTTCGACGCCTCCACCGGCGGCCGGTAACCCCGCGCCGCCAGCTCGTCGTCCAGCGCCGCGCGCAGCCGCTCCAGGTTGCCGACGCCGCCGAACTCCCCCGCGAACCGACCGCCATGCTTCAGCGCGAAGAAGATCGCCCGCGCCGCACGCTCCTTGTCCAGCACCCAGTGCAGCGTGGCGTTGGAGAAAGCGGCGTCGAACGCCTCGCTGAACCGCAGGTCGGCCGCGTCCATCAGCCGGACGTCGAGCCGTTTCTCCCTGGCCGCCGCGATCATCGACAGGTCGTTGTCGATCCCGACCACCTCGGCGCCGCGTTCCTTGATCTGCAGCGTCAGCGTCCCGTCGCCGCAGCCGACGTCCAGGATCGCCTCTCCCGGCTGCGGGTCGAGCAGGTCCAGCGCCGCCGCGCCCAGCGCCGGCACGAAGCTGCCGACGCGCGCATAAGCCGCCGCATCCCAGCGGCTGGTCGAGGCGACCTCCGCAATCACAGCTTGGACGACCACTCCCGGTAGCGGGCCTCGTCCATCAGCCCATCGAGCTCGGACGCATCGGCCAGGCGAAGCTTGAAGAACCAACCCTCACCTTCCGGATCGGTGTTGATCAGCGCCGGCTCGTCCGCAATTGCCCCGTTGGCCTCCACGACCTCGCCGCTGACCGGCGCATAGACGTCGCTCGCCGCCTTGACCGACTCGACCACCGCGGCCTCGTCGCCCTTGTTCAGCGTCCGCCCGACTTCGGGCGCTTCGGCGAACACGATGTCGCCCAGCGCGCTCTGCGCATGGTCGGAGATGCCCACGGTCGCGGTGTCACCCTCGACCCGGATCCACTCATGCTCCTTGGTGAAATACAGGCTCATTGCACTCAGGCTCCCTTGCGAACGTAACGATGCGGAACGAACGGCATGGCGCACACCTCGCCCACGAACAGCTTGCCCCGCTGCTCCAGCGTCAGGCGAGTGCCCGGCTCGGCCAGCGCGGCGGCGACATAACCCATCCCGATCGGCTTCCCCAGCGAAGGCGAGAATCCACCGCTGGTCACTCGGCCGATCTCATTGCCCTCGCCGTCCAGGACCCGCGCGCCTTCGCGCACCGGCTGGCGACCCTCGACCGTGAAGCCGACGCGGCGCTGCACCGGCCCCTGCGCCCGCTCGGCCAGGATGCGCTCCGAACCGGCGAAGCCGCCCTCCTCGCGCCGACGCTTGCTGATCGCAAAGCCCAGGTCCGCCATCACCGGCGTGGTCCGCTCATCCAGGTCATGCCCGTACAGCGGCAACCCTGCCTCCAGCCGCAGCGAATCGCGTGCGCCCAGGCCGATCGGCCGCACCCGCTCGTTGGCGACCAGCAACTCGGCCAGCCGCTCGACATGGCTATTCGGCACCGACAGCTCGAACCCGTCCTCGCCGGTATAGCCCGACCGGCCGAACCCGACCGCCACGCCCTCCCACTCGCGCGACGTGCCCTGCATGAACACCAGCTCGTCCGGCACGCCCGGGAACAGCTCGCCGATCACGTCCGCCGCCCGCGGTCCCTGCAACGCCAGCAGCGCGCGGTCGGTCAGGTGCTCCAGCATCACCGAAGCCGGCAGCCGCTCCTGCAGGTTCTCGATGTCGCCCGCCTTGGTCGCCCCATTGACGACCATGTAATAAGTTTCGCCATCGCCCTGCGACACGTTGGTCACCATCAGGTCGTCGATGATCCCGCCACCCTCGTTGAGCAGCAGCGAATAGCGGATCCGACCCGGCTGCAAGCCCGCGATGTCGCCCGGCAGCAGCCGCTCCAGCGCCTCGGCAACGCCGGTCCCGGTCAGCATCAGCTGCCCCATGTGGCTGACGTCGAACAGGCCCGCGTTCTCTCGCACCCACAGGTGCTCGGCCATGATGCCCTCATACTGGACCGGCATCTGGTAGCCCGCGAACGGCACCATCCGCCCGCTCCGCGCGCGGTGCCAGCCGTCCAGCGGCAAGGTTTGAAGTTCGTCCGCCATTCGCCTGCCGCTCCCGACCCAAGTCCGTGCGGGCGCCGGCGGCACCCGGTTAAACACGAACCCCCGTCTGTCCCTTGCGGCCTGAGAGCTTTGCCCCTTCGGCGGCCTCGTTGCCGAGACACTTTCCAGACTGTCTGGCCCGCGCGGTCCTGGGTGCCTGAGAGATTCCGGGGGCGGTTGCTCCTTCGGCGTCGGCGTTGCCACCAAACTCTCCCGCGCGGCCCTCCCACCGACCGAGGCCGGCGAGACGACGCGGCGAAGCCTTGGCGAGCCGCCCACCCCAAGTCAACGGAAAGCATCAGCAAGCCGCCGCATCCGCCTCCTGCGAGCCACCGGTGGGAAGCGGATGGCCTTGGCCCACGTCCGTGATGCACCCAAAGCCGACCTTGGAAGGCCGAGAAGCAACCTCCTCGGCCGGTGAGCTTGGGATGGCCGGGCGGCGCCATGCTTCGCGCACATGGTTAAGGCGACAACTACCACGATTAGAAGTACGGCGTTCAGAGATCCTCGGTTAATTCGGGCGAATTCAGCAACATGCTTGGAATTGCCCGATGGTGCAGCGTACCCTTTCGAACGAGGCAGAGCATTGCCGCCGCTTTGCCGACGAGGTCATGCCGGAAGCCGACAAGGCTTTCCTGCTGCGGATCGCCGGCGAGTTCGACCGGCTGGCCGACCTCGCCCGCCGTGACGATCCGTCCTACTATGCGACCCGCGCCGCGCAGGAAGTCTCGGCAGCGGTCGGGGCCCAGCATCCCCGCGCTCGCATGGCGCATCTGGTCCTCGCCCGACGCTATGACGCGCTCGCCCAGGGCAACACCGCAGCGTTGGGCTGAACCCAACGCAACGCAACACGATTTGTTAGGATCGCTGCGGCTAGGGAACATCAGCCGCGGGGTGGCAGGGTCCGGTTGGAGCGCCGCAAGGCTGCTCACCGGACCCCTTGCGCCCACCAGCGATGCTGCCCCACATCGGCACACGCCCACCTACCACATGGCCGGATTCCTTCTTCGCCGGTTCTAACAGCCACAAGCACCAGCATCGAGTTGATCGAACATGGCAATGAGACCGAACCAGCGTCGTCGCCGCGTCTCCGTCGGGCGGATGGTACTCACCCCCGGTCACACCGAACCTTACAAGGCTGTTCTCGTGTACGAAGACGGCCATACGTCGGACCATCCGTTCCGCAGCCTCCACGAGGGTGAAGCATTCTTGCGCGGACACGGTGCAGTTGCTCAATCATCGATCTGAAGTCTGGGCGTGGGTGCGAAGCGACGCAGCGAAGCTTGCGCCGTCGCCGCTCGCCTGATGTCTGCTGAAGGTCGGCAGCGGGCGGGATTCGGCAACACGCAGTTGCCGCCTGAGCCGCCCGCCGCCGCCTAGCGCGTCGCGTTGTAGCGCAGCTGCGCTTCGCTCAGCTGGAAGCCGATCAGGTGCTCGAACGTCGACCGCGCCACCGCGTCGCGGATCTTGGGGTCCGACAGCGGGTCGATCGCGGCGTCCGCGTCGCCCGGCTTGCGTTGCCGCGTCAGCTCCTTGACTACGTCGGCCGGCAGGGTCACCGCCGACCGCACCACCCGCACCGTCGCTTGCCCGCGGCCCTGCGCGCGATAGGAGCCGGCGGCGAAGTCCAGCGCTACCGCACCGACCTTCTTGGCCGCGATCGCCGCCCCACCCTGCACCGCGGCCGAGTAGAACGGCAGCACCACCTGCCGCGCCTGGCTAGCGTCGCGCCGCGTCGCGACGACGTCGAACGTCGCCGTCGACACGACATGTTGCGCATCCTGCGTGCAGTTCCCGCGCAGGTCGGTGATCGTCGCCGATACGTCGATGGCCGACGCGGCGACGCTGCCGGCCGGGTCGAACAGCGTGATGTCGCCGGTCGCTCCCGGGATCGCCACCTGCGGGCAGCCGGTGCGCTTCAGGTAGACGCCGCCGGGCACCAGCTGCTTGCCGCCGCCGCATCCGGCGAGGGTCAGGGCAAGGAGGGCAAGGGGAAGGGGAGCCAGTCTCACGGGCGAACTTTCAAGCCAAAGGGAACGCCTCCATAGGAAGCGCCTTTCAAGCCCGCAAGCGATCGCCTACATCGCGCCTCGTCATGGCTCTCTCCAATCAGCTGCCGCCGCTCCAGGTGATCATCGCCGCACCCCGCGGTTTCTGCGCCGGCGTGGACCGCGCCATCAAGATCGTGGAGCTGGCGCTGGAGCGCTACGGCAAGCCCGTCTACGTCCGTCACGAGATAGTCCACAACAAGTTCGTGGTGGACCGGCTGAAGTCGCTCGGCGCCATCTTCGTCGAGGAACTGGACGAGGTGCCTGACGGCGTGCCGGTGGTTTTCTCCGCCCATGGCGTGCCCAAGTCCGTGCCGGCGGAGGCGCAGGGCCGCGGCCTCGACTATCTCGACGCCACCTGCCCGCTGGTCAGCAAGGTGCACCGCCAAGCCCAGCGCATGATCGAGGCCGGACGGCACATCGTGTTCATCGGCCACGCCGGCCACCCGGAGGTGATCGGCACCTTCGGCCAGGTCCCGCCCGGCTCCATGAGCCTCGTCGAGACGGTGGAGGACGTGGCGGACCTCCAGGTCGCCGACCCCGACAACCTCGCCTTCCTCACGCAGACCACCCTGTCGGTCGACGACACCGCTCAGATCGTCGCCGCCATGCAGGCCCGCTTCCCCAACATCCGGGCGCCGCGCGGCGAGGACATCTGCTACGCCACCTCCAATCGCCAGGCCGCGGTCAAGGCGATTGCCCCGCGGGTCGAGCGCATGCTGGTGATCGGCGCTCCCAACAGCAGCAACTCGGTCCGGCTCGTCGAAGTGGCAGACCGCGAGGGCGTGCCGGCCCGCCTCATCCAGCGCGCGCCCGACATCAACTGGGAATGGCTCGGCACGCCGGCCGCGCTCGGCATCACCGCCGGCGCCTCGGCCCCCGAACTGCTCGTCCAGGAAGTGCTCGAGGCCTTGGCCGAACGCTTCGTCCTGTCGGTCGAGGAAGCCGAGCACGTGCCCGAGGGCCTGACCTTCAAGCTGCCGCGCGAACTCGTTGCCTGAGCCCGCGTCCGAACTGGCGCCCGAACTGCCGAGCGTGGACCTGTTCACGGACGGCGCGTGCAAGGGCAACCCCGGCCCCGGCGGCTGGGGCGCGCTGCTGCGCATGGGCGCCCGCGAAAAGGAACTGTCCGGCGGGGAGCCGCTGACCACCAACAACCGGATGGAGCTGCTCGCCGCCATCCGCGGCCTTCAGGCCCTCACCCGCCCGGCCCGCGTCGTGCTCCACACCGACAGCATGTACGTCCGCGACGGCATCACCAAGTGGATCCACAACTGGCGCCGCAACGGCTGGCGGACCTCCGACAAGAAGCCGGTCAAGAATGCCGAATTGTGGCAGGAGCTGTGCGAGGCCGCCGAACGCCACCGGATCGACTGGAAATGGGTCAAGGGCCACGCCGGCCACCCGGAGAACGAGCGGGTCGACCAGCTCGCCTGCACCGCCGCCGAGGCTCAGCGCGGCCCGTGAAATCTGGTCGGCGAGAACGGCAGGGGATCAACCACCGTCTCCGGCTCACCCCGGATCAGCTGCGCGCATAGCAGCGAAGCGGCGGGCGCGGTCTGGATGCCCATCCCGCCCTGCCCTGCGCACCAGAAGAAACCCGGCTCGACCGGATCGAAGCCGAACACCATGACCCGATCGGGCGCGAAGGTCCTCAGGCCCGCCCATTTCCGCTCCACCGCCTCGACCGGCCAGCTGACCGCGTCCTCGAATCGCTGAATGGCGACCGCGACATCCAGCTCCTCCGGCGCCGCGTCGCACGGCCCGACCGGCGTTTCATCGAGCGGGCAGACCCACACGCGGTTGTCCGCCTCGCCCTTGAAGTAGAAACTTTCATGAAGGTCGGTGACGAACGGCGTTTCCTTCAAGCCGCGCCGCCCGACCCGGAGCTGCACCACCGTCCGCCGGCGCGGCTGCAGGCCGATCGGCGCCACGCCCGCGCGCTGCGCCACCTGGTCCGCCCAGGCTCCCGCGGCGTTCACCAGCAACCCGCACGACCATGAACCGGCGGTGGTGTCCACCTGCCAGCCACTTCCCGCCCTCTTGGCGACGGTGAGTTCGGAACCGTTGACGACCTCGCCCCCATTCCGCCGGACGGCGGCCAGGCAGGCCGAATGGAAGGCGGCAACCTCGATGTCGGCGCAGCTTGGCTCCCACCAGGCGCCAGTCCATTGCTCCCGCAGCCCGGGCAGCCGCCGCCTCAGCTCCGTGCCGTCGATCCGGACCGGCCGATACTCGGGCCCCAGCGCGTTGAGGTGCTCGAACTCATGCCGCCGCGTGCTGGTCAGGTGAACCGCACCGCGCTGCTTCAGCAGGGGCACATCCGAACCCGGCCACCCCGCATCGAACATCGGCTTGGACCGGAGGCTCAGCGCAACCGCCGGATCGTCGCCGCCCAGGCTCGCCTGCCAGAAGGCGGCCGACCGCCCGGTCGAGTGGCGACCGCACAGGTCCTCTGCCTCCAGGATCAGCACCCGCCTGTCGCCGGCCAGCCGAGCGCCGAGGCTTGCGCCGGCGATCCCGCCACCGACGATGATCACATCATACGTCACGGCTCCAGCGCTTACGGTTTGCTAAGCGGCCCCGTCTAGGGCTCTCTTCCGACCATGATCGCCACGTTCACTAGTATCGCGCTCGTCGCCGTGCTCGCCGCCCTGCTCGCCATGGCGGCGGTGTCTGACTTTCGGGCGCGGATCATCGCCAACCGTCTCAACCTGACGATCGCGTGCCTGGCGCCGCTCTACTGGTGGTCGGTCGGCCTGCCGCTCTGGCCGGACGTGCCCGTGCAGCTCGGCCTGGCGCTCGGCGTCTTCATCGCCTTCGCCATCCTCTTCTACCTCGGCGGCATGGGCGGCGGCGACGTCAAGCTCGCGGCTGCCCTCGCCCTGTGGTTCGCCCCGGCCGAAATGCTGCGGCTGGTCCTGCTCATGTCGATCGTCGGCGCGCCCGTCACCCTTGCCGCCTGGGCCGACCATCGCCGCAGCGGAACAAAGGGCCGCGTCGAAGTGCCGTACGGCATCGCAATCGCCATCGCAGCCGGCGCGATTCTCGCCCAACGATATCTTAACCAATTTGGCTGATCTCTGACGCTGTTTCCGGGGGAGTCCCCGACAGTGGAGGCGGGTTCGCCATGGATGTGAAGAAGATCGCGCTCCTGATCGGAGCGTTGCTGGTTGCGGCGGTCACCGCTGTGATGGCCAAGAACATGTTCACCGGCGCGTCCGCGCCCGAGGCGCAGGCGGCGCCGGTGCCGCAGGGTCCCAAGATCCTGGTCGCCAAGAAGGCGATGGCCGTCGGCACGATCATCGACGCCGAATCCTTCACCTTCCAGCCCTGGCCGGCCGAGCTCGTGCAGAACGCCTATTATCAGGAAGGGCAGCCGGACTCGTCCATGGGCAAGCTGATCGGCACGGTGGTCCGCAATCCGATCACCGCCGGCCAGCCGCTGACCCGCGGCAACCTCGTCGGCCCGCAGGACCGCGGCTTCCTCGCCGCCGCCCTGGCGCCCGGCATGCGCGCCGTCACCCTGCCGCTCGACGGGCGAACCGGCGGTGTCGCGGGCTTTGTCTTCCCGGGCGACCGCGTCGACCTGGTCCTGACCCAGACGGTGGCCGGCGGCGGCGAGGGTCCGCCTCTCAAGGTGTCCGAGACGATCATGCGCAACCTGCGCATCCTCGCCATCGACCAGAAGGTCAGCGCCAACGGCGACGACGGCAAGCCGCAGGTCATGAAGCCGGACACGGTCACGGTGGAAGCCACTCCGCGCCTCGCCGAGAAGATCGCGGTAGCCCAGAGCCTCGGCACCATCTCGCTGTCGCTGCGCTCGATCGCCGACAACACCGCCGACTTCCAGCGGGCGGTGGCCGAAGGCGCGATCAAGCTGCCCGCCAACGCCACCCCGGCCGACGAGCGCAAGCTGATGATGAGCTTCGCCAGTCAGCCGCTCGACGCCGGCAGCACCTACACCACCGGCGGCGACGTATCGCGCTTTCAGCGCCGCACGGTGCCCGCCAAGACTTCCGATAGCCAGGACCGCGTCGCCGATGCGGCCACCACCGCCTTCAGGAAGCTCGGCAACGCCGCCGACGCCGCCGTGGGCGGCACCAGCAGCGCGCCGTCGGGTCCGGTGGTCCGGATCGCTCGCGGCAACGACGTCTCCATTGTTCCCGTGGGAGCTCGCTAACATGATCGCTCGTAACCTCATGCGCCGGGCCTCGCTCGGCAGTGCCGCCGCCGCGATCGCGTTCAGCGTCGCGCTCGCCGGCGCCGCTCCTGCCCAGGCCCAACCGGGCGCCTACGGGTCGGGCACCTACCGCCCGACCAGCCAGGTGCAGCTGAGCGTCGGCGAGGGCCAGATGATCACCCTGCCCAGCAACGTGGCCAACGTCTGGACCTCCAACCCCAAGGTCGCTGACGTGTTCGTCAACTCGCCGCGGCAGTTGAACCTGTTCGGCAAGGAATTCGGCGAAGCGACGGTGATCGCCACCGCGGCCAACGGCACGGTGGTCTATGGCGCCCAGGTCCGGGTCAGCCAGAACCTGCCGTCCGTCAACGAAGTGCTGCGGGCGGCCATGCCGGAATCGGACGTCCGGGTGACTACCGTCGGCCAGACCGCAATCCTGTCCGGCACCGTGGCCTCGCCCGACGACGTCAGCCTCGCGGCGCAGCTCGTCAGTCGCGAGCTCAACCCGGGCGTGGACATGTCGTCGCCAGGCGCACTCTGCAAGATCTGCGTGGTCAATCGCCTACGCACCGCAACGCCGCTTCAGGTTACGCTCAAGGTCCGCGTCGCCGAGGTCAATCGCACCCTGCTGAAGACCATCGGCGTGAACCTGCTGACCAGGACCGACGGCAACTTCCAGTTCGGCGTCGCCCAGGGTTCCGGCATCTTCCTGCCCGCCCCGGGCAGCAGCAGCAATGGTGCCGGTGACATCATCCGTAGCTCGCTCGGCACCACCGTCTCGGGCGTCGGCAAGCTGTTCGGCCTGGATCTCATCAGCTCCATCGACCTGGCGGCCAAGGACGGCCTCGTCACGCTGCTGGCCGAGCCGACCCTGACAGCCCTGTCGGGAGAGACCGCCAGCTTCCTGGCCGGCGGCGAGTTCCCGATCCCCGTGTCGCAGTCGCTCGGCACCCTGTCGATCGAGTACAAGCAATATGGCGTTGGCCTCGCCTTCACGCCGGTCGTGCTGGCTGACGGCCGCATCTCAATGCGGGTCCGTCCGGAGGTCAGCGAACTCAGCAACGAAGGCTCCGTCCGGCTGAACGGCTATGTTGTGCCGGCCCTAACGACCCGCCGAGCGGAGACCACGGTGGAGCTCGGCTCCGGCCAGTCCTTCATGATCGCCGGCCTGCTGCGCAACACCAACGTGAATGACGTCACCAAGGCACCGTTCCTCGGCGACCTGCCGGTGCTGGGCGCGCTGTTCCGCTCGACCAGCTTTCGCCGCCAGGAGACCGAACTGGTGATCATCGTCACGCCCTACTTGGTGCGCCCGGTATCCGGTCAGCTCGCCACGCCGGCCGACGGCTACCGCGCGCCGAGCGATCCCGAACTCAACCTCGAAGGCCAGACCTTCAAGGGTGTGTCGGGTCCGCGCCC
>Ga0210040_10002129_pt1 | contig 28463 bp, 29 predicted proteins | sample CryGeyCG12114_NA_FD_185462 | JGI IMG/M metagenome (GOLD analysis project Ga0210040, IMG submission 185462) | Groundwater microbial communities from aquifer - Crystal Geyser CG19_WC_8/21/14_NA (SPAdes) (version 2) | ecosystem: Environmental > Aquatic > Deep subsurface > Groundwater | place: USA... | reverse complement strand
GGGCCGCTGACGGGCGGGTCAGCCGGCCGGTGCCGAGCCGGTCAGCCGACGAGGCGCCGGGCGCTCGCGTAGCCGGTCATGTCGACGCTGGAGACGATCACCGGCTGACCGAACGTCGAGGCGTGCACCATCTTGCCGTTGCCGATGTACATCCCGACGTGGCTGACCGGGCTGTAGAAGAAGACCAGGTCACCGGGCTGCAGGTCGGCGCGGGACACCGCGGTGCCCATCCGCGACTGGGCGCTGCTGGAGTGCGGCAGCGTGATGCCGGCGGCGGCGTACGCGTACTGGGTCAGGCCGGAGCAGTCGAAGGCGTCGGGGCCGGCGGCCGCCCAGACGTAGGGGTCGCCGAGCTGGGCCATCGCGGTGTCGATCGCGGCCTGGGCAGAGCCGCTGGACGCGACCACCGTCGGCGGGGCCTCCAGGACCGGGCCGGCGTGCTCCTCGACGACCGCCTGCTGCTGGACGACGCTGAGGGCGTCGTACTGGGCCTGGTAGTCGGCGATGTCGGCCGTGAGAGCCTGCTGCTGCGCGGTGATGTCCGCCAGCGTCTGGGCTGCGGTGGCGGCTGCAGCATCGGCGTCGGCCTTGGCCTGCTCGGCTGCCTGCGCCGCGGCGGCGACCTGGGTCAGCACCTCGTTGGTGTGCCCGGCGAGCACGTCCAGCGTGCTCACCTCGGAGATGAACTCGTCCGCGGAGCCGCTGGTCATCAGCGCGTTGAGGCTGGTCATGTTCTTGCTGGTGAAGGCGTTGCGGGCCACCTGGCGCATCTGCCCGTCGAGCGCGGCGAGCTGGGTCTGCGCCTGGGCCACCGCCTGGCCGGCGGCCGCTGCGGCAGCCTGCTGCTGGACCAGGGTCTCCTGCGCGTCGTTGAGCTGCTCGGTGACGACCTCGAGGTCGTGGCTGGCGTCGGCGACCAGCTGCGTCGCCTGCTCCGGGCTGCTCGCCTGCGTGGCCGGCGCGGCGGAGGCGCTGCCGGGGAGGAGGGTCAGCGTCAGGCTCGCGGCTGCGCCGAGCAGGAGACCGGTGCTGACCCGGCCGAGGGCACGGGCGCTGCAGGGACCTGCGGTGCGGGCGGCGGACTCCGGCTGACGTCGGGCAGACCGGACACGGGACTGAGGGTTCGCCACGGGCGGCGGAACTCCGTTTCTTCCAGTCGCTACCGCCTACCGAGTTAGCTGACGGGTTCGGGCGTGGAAGTCGGTCGCCCTATCTCTGCGCGTCATCGTCGACGCGTGCACCCCGGTGCTCCGGAGCGCGTGAGAACTCACCCCAGTACTGCGGTGGGTCCCCGGTCCACCGGCCGCAGAGCGGTCGGTGGTTCGGCGGTGTCCGGCACGGGGTCACCCTCTGTGGTGACGACCTCCCGTTCAGACACGACGAACGTAAGCCCGTGACCGGATCGAGATGAAGCCCTGTCAAACGACCAAAGCTGGGCCAGAGGTGCCAAATTACAAGTGCGGAATTTGTCAGCTCACGTGGCGGTCCCCCGGCGTGGACGCATCCTGATGACGCAACGGCGGGACCAGGCCGAAGTCTGCCAACGCCTGCACCGCTCGCCGCTCCACGTCGTCCAGGTCGACGAGGTCCCAGGGATCGGACGCGACGCTGTCAACGCGATCGACGTCACGCCCTCCGCGAACCCAGCCGGGCGCGTTCCCGCCCGCCTCCAGGGCGTCGCCGCGCCCAGGGGCTGACGTCCCGGCCGCGCGGCGCTCGTCCGGAGCGTCTGCGTCGGGTCGGCGCCTGGTCAGCGGGACCACGGTCGGGTCGCTACCCCGCCAGCCCGGCGGGGCACCCAGCAGCACGGTCACGACGCAGTCGTCGCAGCCCGCCCCGCGGACGGTGCAGGTGTCGCAGTCGATGAGCACGGCGGCTCTCCTCTCGGTCGTCCAACACCGCGGACGTTAGGAGCCGCCACCGACAGTTCTGCTCGACCGACCGCGCGCCCCCCGTACCGGTGCCGTGCCGCCGTCCGGCCCGGCGACCGGGGGCGAGCGCGGCCCGGCGTGGCCTCCCCGGGACTGTCGGACCCCCGACCTAGCGTCCGCAGCGTGCCGTCCCACCCCGTTCCGCCGCCGTTCCCGATCGGTCCCGCGCCGACCCCGACCGCGCCCGGCATGCCGGCGTCGTCCTGGCGCCAGGTCGCGCTGCCGCACCGCTCCGCGGCTGACCGGCCGCAGTACCTGCAGTCCACGATCGACGAGCTCGGGACGCCGCTGGCCGACGTCACGTTCGTGGTGGTGGACCTGGAGACGACCGGCGGCTCCCCGAAGGACTGCGCGATCACCGAGATCGGCGCGGTCAAGGTGCGCGGCGGTCAGGTGCTCGGGGAGTTCCAGACCCTGGTCGACCCGGGCCAGGAGATCCCGCCCTACATCAGCGTGCTGACCGGGATCACCTCGGTGATGGTCGCTGCCGCACCCCGGATCGACGCGGTGCTGCCCGGGTTCCTGGAGTTCGCCCGGGGCACAGTCCTCGTCGCCCACAACGCACCGTTCGACCTGGGCTTCCTGCGCGCGGCGTGCGAGGGCAACGGGACGGCGTGGCCGGCCTTCGCCTCCGTCGACACCGCGGTGCTGGCCCGCCGGCTGCTCACCCGCGACGAGGTGCCCAACTGCAAGCTGGGCACCCTGGCCCCGTTCTTCTCCACCAGCACCCAGCCCTGCCACCGGGCGCTGGACGACGCCCGGGCCACCGTCGACGTGCTGCACGGGCTCTTCGAGCGGCTGGGGCCGCTGGGCATCACCTCGCTGGAGGAGATGACCGGGCTCACCCGCCAGATCGACCCCGAACGCCGGCGGAAGCGGCACCTGGCCGAGCACGTGCCCTCGGGTCCGGGCGTCTACGTGTTCCGCGGGCCGCGCGACGAACCGTTGTACGTGGGCACCTCCAACGACCTGCGCAGCCGGGTCCGCAGCTACTTCTCCGCCGGGGAGCAGCGCAGCCGGATGACGGAGATGATCCGGCTCGCCGAGCGGATCGAGGCGCTGCCCTGCGCGCACGACCTGGAGGCGGCCGTCCGGGAGCTGCGGCTGATCGCCGAGCACAAGCCGCGGTACAACCGGCGCTCCCGGTTCCCGGAACGGGCGCTGTGGATCCGGCTCACCGACGAGCACTTCCCGCGGCTGTCGGTGGTCCGACGGGTCCGTCCGGGCGCCGGGGTCTTCCTCGGCCCCTTCCCCGACCGGCGGGCCGCCGATGCGGCCGTCGCGGCGGTGCACGAGGCGCTGCCGCTGCGGCAGTGCACCTCCCGGCTGTCGCTGACCGTGCTGGGCACCGCCTGCGCGCTGGCCGGGATGGGGCGCTGCGGCGCCCCGTGCACGGGGGCACAGAGCAAGGAGGAGTACTCGTCGGTGGCCGCCGTCTTCGCCGCCGCCGTCGCCTCCGACCCACGTGAGCTGGTGGCCCCGCTGCTGGTCCGGGTCGAGCGGCTGGCCGACGAGGGGCGGTACGAGGACGCCGCGGTGCTGCGCGACCGGGTGGCCGTGCTCGTCCGTGCGGTCCGGCGCCGCCAGCGGCTGGAGTCCCTGGCCACCGTGGCCGAGCTGGTCCTGGCCCGGCCCGACGGCGCCGGCGGCTGGCAGCTGTCGATCGTCCGCCGGGGCCGACTGGTCGCCGCCGGGGTCGCCGAGCGCGGCAGGTCCGTGCGCGGGTACCTCGCCGACCTGCGGGTCACCGCCGAGACCCCGACCGGCCCGGAGGGCGAGCTCGCGGCGTCCGTCGACGAGACCGAACTGGTGCTGCGCTGGATGGAGAAGCCGGGCACCCGGCTGGTGGAGGTCTCCGGGACGCTGGCCAGTCGCACACCGGGCACCGGGCACTACAGCGACTTCCTGGCCCGGGTGGAGGCCGGTCGGGCCGAGCGCGACCCGTTCGCCGACAACCGCTCGCTGAGCACCCGCTCGCAGCCGGACCGGGTGGTGCCCGGCCAACCCGCCGGCCGGGTCGGGCACGGTGCGGCCGCGAGCGGTGAGCCCCGCTCGCCGGGCCGGGGGCCGGGGCGGCGCAACCGACGGTCAGCCGGGCTAGCATCCCCGGCGTGATCACCGCCATCGTGATGATCGATGCCGCCACCGACTCGATCGGCGAGGTCGCCGAGGCGGTCGCTGCACTCCCCGGGGTCAGCGAGGTCTACTCGGTCGCCGGCGACGTCGACCTGGTCGCGCTCGTGCGGGTGCACGAGTTCGAGGACATCGCGAAGGTCGTGGCCGGATCGATCAACAAGGTCCCCGGCGTGCTGGACACCGCGACGCACGTCGCCTTCCGGGCGTACTCCCGGCACGACCTCGAGGCAGCCTTCTCGATCGGCTTCGAGTCCGCCGACTGAGAAAGGACCCCCTCCTCCTCACCCCTCGCACGCTCGGGGCGAGCCTGTGGAGGGGGCCGGGACGCGGTCCTCCGTCAGGCGGGGGTGCGCACCGCGCGGCTGACCCGCACCCACTCGTCCAGCTTCGCCGCGGCCCGGCCGTCGTCGATGGCGGCCTCGGCCCGTTCCAGACCCGCGGCCAGCGCATCGTGCAGCCGGGCGGCGCGCGCATCGAAGGCAGCCAGCGCGCCGGCCGCGTTGAGCACCACCGCGTCCCGCACCGGGCCACGGTCGCCGGCCACCAACCGGCGGACGACCTCGGCGTTGACCTCGGGGCCACCGCCGCGCAAAGCACCCGGCTCGGAACGCGGCACCCCCAGCGCGGTGGGGTCCAGCCGCTCGGACACGACCTCGCCGTCCCGGACCACCCAGACCGCCGAGGTCGTGCTGGTGGTCAGCTCGTCCAACCCGTCGTCGCCGCGGAACACCAGCGCCCGGGTGCCACGCGCGGCCAGCACCTCGGCCAGCACCGGCGCCATCCGCGCATCGGCGCAGCCGATCGCCGCCGCCACCGGCCGGGCCGGATTGGTCAGCGGACCCAGGAAGTTGAAGACCGTGCCGATGCCCAGCTCGCGGCGCGGGGCGGCGGCGTGCCGGAAGCCGGGGTGGAACACCGGGGCGAAGAAGAAGCCGATGCCGGCCTCCTGCACGCACTGCGCGACGGCCGGCGCGGGCAGGTCGATCACCACCCCGAGGGCCTCGAGCACGTCCGCGGTGCCCGACGCCGAGGAGGCCGCGCGGTTGCCGTGCTTGGCCACCGGCGCGCCGGCGGCCGCCGTGACGATCGCCGCCATCGTGGAGATGTTGACCGTCTGTGCCCCGTCACCGCCGGTGCCCACGATGTCCACGCAGTCCAGCGGCAGGCTCACCGGAGTGGCCAGGTCGACCATCGTGGCGGCCAGCCCGGCCACCTCCTGCGGCGACTCGCCCTTGGCGCGCAGCGCGACCAGGAACCCCGCCACCTGGGCCGGGGTCGCCTCCCCGGTCATCACCTGGCGCATCGCCCAGCTCGTGTCCGCCGCGGCGAGGTCCTCCCCGCGCAGCAGGCGGCTCAGCAGTCCCGGCCAGGTGGGGCCGACAGCGCCCACCCCGTTCAGCGGCGGACGGCGGGCCGCTGCGCGGCCCGCTCGCGCAACAGCCCCGCGACCACGTCGGCCCCGACGAGCGGGTCGAGCGGATAGGCCAGCGTGGCGTCGGCCAGCGACCAGTGCGCCAGCCAGCGGTCGGCCTGACGGGCGATCAGCACGACCAGCGCCGGGCAGTCGGCGATCTCGTACTTGAGCTGGCGGCTGATCCCCATCCCACCGGTGGGCTGGGCCTCACCGTCCAGCACGCAGAGGTCGATCCCCCCGGCGTCGACGGCGGCGACGACCTCGTCCCCCGTGCTGCACTCCACGTAGGTGAGTGGACCCACATCCGGGGCCGGCGACCGGCCCAGCGTGGTGCGGACGGCAGCGCGGACCTCGGCTCGCTGGCTGAAGACCAGCACGGTGGCCGGTGCGGCGACGACGCTCACCCGGGCGAGCCTAGCGGCACGGGTCGACCGGCACGCCGGCCGTCGTCCCGGGTCTTCGGCGCAGGTCCTCGCGAGGCGCGCCACGCCCGTGCACCCCACGTCGTGGGACGCCTGTACCGATGCCATGATGAGCCCGTGACAACGGCCCCCGTGGCGAGCAGCACCTTCGACACCTCGCGGGTGCACTCCCTGACCCGACCGAACATGGTCAGCGTCGGCACGATCGTCTGGCTCGCGAGCGAGCTGATGTTCTTCGCCGGCCTGTTCGCCATGTACTTCACCTCCCGCGCGCGGGCAACCGACGGCTGGCCGCCGGAGCCCACCGAGCTGAACGTCCCCTACGCGACGATCTTCACCATCGTCCTGGTGCTGTCCTCGGTGACCTGCCAGTACGGCGTCTTCGCCGCCGAGATCGGCAACGTCTACGGGCTGCGCCGCTGGTTCGCCATCACCTTCCTGATGGGCGCCGTCTTCGTCGGCGCCCAGGCCAACGAGTACCGCACCCTGGTCACCGAGCACGGCACGACCATCGCGTCGTCGACCTACGGGTCGGTCTTCTACCTGACGACCGGGTTCCACGCGCTGCACGTCATCGGCGGTCTGATCGCCTTCGTCTTCGTGCTCATCCGGTCCACCATGGGCCGATTCACGCCTGCCCAGGCGACCGCGGCGATCGTGGTGTCGTACTACTGGCACTTCGTCGACGTCGTCTGGGTCGGTCTCTTCATCACGATCTACCTGATCAAGTAGGGAACCGGGTGTCCACTCCGAACGCCTCGACCGAATCCCCTCTCGAGGGCAGCCGCCGCGGGCTGCGACGCCGGCGCGTGGCCACCGACACGCCGGCCGCCGCTGCGCGAGCCCGGCGCCGGTCCAAGCAGCGCCGCCGGCTGGCCAACGTCGCCGGCCTGATGGCAGCCCTGGTGCTCACCGGGGTCGGCTACTCGGCCCTGGCCCCCGGCGCCAGCGCCGCGGACGACTCGACCGGCAGCCCGTCCAACGCCGTCGAGGCCGGCCGGGAGCTCTACACCCGCAGCTGCATCACCTGTCACGGGTCGAACCTGCAGGGCGTGGAGGACCGTGGCCCGTCCCTCATCGGGGTCGGCGAGGCCGCCGTGTACTTCCAGGTGCACACCGGCCGCATGCCGCTGGTCCGCCAGGAAGCCCAGGCCGCCGAGCGGCCGCCGATCTTCTCCGAGGAGGAGATCGACCAGCTGATGGCCTACATCCAGGAGAACGGCGGCGGGCCCACCATCCCGACCGGCGACCTGCGGGCCGGCGACCTGGCAGAGGGCGGTGAGCTCTTCCGGCTCAACTGCGCCCAGTGCCACAACTTCACCGGCGAGGGCGGCGCGCTCTCCTCCGGCAAACGCGCGCCGAGCCTCGACGAGGCCAACGACATGACGATCTACGCGGCCATGCTGTCCGGCCCGGAGAACATGCCGGTCTTCGGTGACAACCACCTCACGCCCGACGAGAAGCGGGCGATCATCAACTACGTCCAGACCGTCAAGACCCAGGCCGACCCCGGTGGGTACGGCGCGGGTCGGCTGGGCCCGGTCGCCGAGGGCCTCGTGATGTGGACCGTCGGGATCAGCGCCCTGCTGTTCGGCATCTTCTGGATGGGAACGAAGGCGCCGTGAGCGGGTCCACGGGCTCGCGAACCGGCACAGCACGCTCCGTCGCGCGTACGACGAGCGCAAGCGAGGAGGAAGCGTGACGACGACCGACCGCCCGGGCTCCGGCGGCGGGGCCGCTGAGGCGGGCCAGCTGCACGGTGGCCCGGACGACGAGTACAGCCCCGAGCAGCTCGCGGCGATGGACCGCACCGAGCTGGACCGGCTCGGCGCCCGCTACGACGGCGTCGAGATCCTGCACGTCGAGCCGGCCCCGCCGATCGGCTCGCCGCTGGACAAGAAGAACACCCGTCAGGTCACCTTCTGGTTCGGCCTCGCCGGCCTCTCCGCGGTCGCCTTCCTGGTGATCTACGCGGGCTCGGGCTGGTTCCTCCCCGACTGGGAGTGGTCGATCGGCTCCAGCACCTGGAGCTCGGTCTTCACGCCGCTGCTCGGCGCCACCATGGGTCTGTCGCTGGCCGCGATCGGCATCGGCCTGGTGCTCTACGTCAAGAACCTGCTCCCGCACGAGACCGCCGTGCAGGACAAGCACGACGGCTCGCACTTCGACCGGGTGACCACCGGCGCGACGCTGATGGGCGGCCTGCACAACTCGGGCCTGCCCCGCCGCAAGCTGCTCCGCCGCACGATCGGCTTCATGGGTGCTGCGTTCGGCATCATGCTGGTCTCCCCCCTGGGCGGCTACCTCAAGAACCCGAACACGGGCAACCCGCTGGGCACGACGCCGTGGGGCTCGGAGCCCGACATCCGGCTGGTGCGGGACGACGGCACCCCCATCCGCCCGGGCGACCAGGCGGCCGGCTCGCTCGCCACGGTCTTCCCCGCGGTGGAGAACGGCGACCGCGCCCCGGACGCCGCCGTGATGCTCATCCGGCTGCGGCCCGACCAGGTGGCGACGCTGACCCCGGCCAAGGGCCGGGAGGACTACGGCTACGGCGACTACGTGGCCTACTCCAAGATCTGCACGCACGCCGGCTGCCCGGTGTCGCTGTACGAGCAGGAGACCAGCCGGATCCTGTGCCCCTGCCACCAGTCGCAGTTCGACGTGACGCAGGGCGCCAAGCCGGTCTTCGGCCCGGCCACCCGCTCGCTCCCCCAATTGCCCATCACGGTGGATGATGAGGGCTACTTCGTCGCGCGCGGTGACTTCCCCGAGCCCGTCGGACCGTCGTTCTGGAACATCGGGAGGCTCGGCTGATGGCCACCAACACTGTGCCGGGTCCCGGACAGCCCACGACGCTCGCCGGGAAGGCGGCCCTCGAGGTCGACGACCGGCTGATCGTCGCGGGGCCGGTCCGGCGCACCCTCAACAAGGTCTTCCCCGACCACTGGTCGTTCCTGCTCGGTGAGATCGCGCTCTACGCGTTCATCGTCCTGCTGCTGTCGGGCACCTACCTGACCTTCTACTTCGACGCGTCGATGCAGGAGGTCACCTACGAGGGCTCCTACGACGCCCTGCGCGGCGTGGAGATGTCGGCGGCCTACGAGTCGACCCTGGGGCTGTCCTTCGACGTCCGCGGCGGTCTGTTCATCCGCCAGCTGCACCACTGGGCAGCACTGCTGTTCGTGGCTGCGATCTGCATCCACCTGCTGCGCATCTTCTTCACCGGCGCCTACCGCCGGCCGCGTGAGACCAACTGGTTCATCGGCGTCGTGCTGCTGGTGCTGGCCCTGCTCGAGGGCTTCGCCGGCTACACCCTCCCCGACGACCTGCTCTCCGGCACGGGCCTGCGGATCTTCTCCGCGGTGTTCCTCTCCATCCCGGTCATCGGGACGTGGGTGTACTTCACCGTCTTCGGTGGCGACTTCCCCGGCGAGCTGATCATCGGCCGGCTCTACATCATCCACGTGCTGATCATCCCGGCGGTCCTGCTCGGGCTGATCGCGCTGCACCTGCTGATCCTGGTGAAGCAGAAGCACACCCAGTTCCCGGGTGCGGGGCGCACCGAGCACAACGTGGTCGGCCACCGGCTCTTCCCCACCTTCGCCGGCAAGGCCACGGCGCTGCTGTTCATCGTGTTCGGGCTCTGCGCGGCGCTGGGCGGCCTCGTGCAGATCAACCCGATCTGGCTCTTCGGCCCGTACAACCCGTCGCAGGTGTCCGCCGGCTCCCAGCCTGACTGGTACATCGGCTTCGTCGACGGCGGCGCCCGCATCTTCCCGCCGTGGGAGATCGACCTGTGGGGCTACCACATCCCGCCGGTCCTCTGGGGCGCTCTGGGGATCCCGGGTGTGCTCTTCATGGCGCTGACCTTCTACCCGATCATCGAGCGGGTGCTCACGAAGGACACTGCGAGCCACCACCTGCTGCAGCGGCCGCGCGACGTCCCGGTGCGGACCTCGCTCGGGGTCATGGGCCTCACCGCCTACATCGTGCTGTGGATCTCCGGCGGCAACGACATCATCGCCGAGCGGTTCGACCTGAGCCTCAACGCGATGATCTGGTTCGGCCGGATCGGCTTCCTGGTTCTGCCTCCGATCGCTTACTGGGCCACCTACCGGATCTGCCTCGGCCTGGAGCGGCACGACCGCGAGGTGCTGGAGCACGGCATCGAGACCGGTGTCATCCGGCGGCTGCCGAACGGCGAGTTCATCGAGGTCCACCAGCCTCTCGGCCCGGTCGACGCCCACGGCCACGGCCAGCTGGCCTACGGCGGCGCCTCGGTGCCGAAGAAGATGAACCAGGTCGGCGGCGCCCGCCGAGCGATCAAGGGCTTCTTCAAGCCGCTGGAGGAGCCGGCCGAGGTCCAGCGTCAGGCTGAGCTCGAGGCCCGCGGCCTCGAGGCGGCGCGGGCCGATCGCGAGCTCACCGGTTCGGGTCGCCCCTCCGAGGGTGGACGCCCCTCCGAGGGTGGTCGACCGCAGGACCCGCGCGACTGATCAGAACGAACTCAGCACGGCTCAGGGGCTCCGGTGGCATCGTCCACCGGAGCCCCTGCTGCATGTCCGGGGTCACGCCTGCGCAGCTGGCCCCCCGGCACGGCACGGGGCGGCCGAGCGCAGCGGGTCCGCCGTCTCGCCACCCGACGCGCCCAGCCGGCGCTGGAGGGCCGCACCTGGCGCTCGGGCGGTTACGACGGGCCGCCGGGGCGCCATCCGCCCCGTCCGGCAGGCGGACGGCGCCCCAACGTCCTGCCGCTCCAGCGCTCGCTGGTGCGGTCGTTTCCGGGGCCTGCGGTGCGCCCTGCCGGCCTCGCGCCGCTGGGGAGCCCGACGGGGCCTGCTGACGGCACGCCAGAGCGCCGCCGACGCCGGCACTGCTGCGCACTCCCCCAGGCGTCTGCGCGGCCGCCGGCACGACGGGTGGCTCCCCCCCGCCCGGACTCACCTCGGGGGCGCTCCGCCGTCCGTCCTCGCGCCGTTTTCCTGACCCGCTCGGGCAGGCATCTGCCGACTCCAGCGGAGCGCACTCCGTCCCGCTGATGGCCGACTCATGGATCCGGCGCCGGAGCGGGTGGGCCGCCGCGCGCCCGGCAGCCCGCCTCAGCCGCCCGGAGCCGGTCGCGGTGCGCCGGCAGCAGGCTGTCTGCGCCGGCGCCGGCCCTCAGACGCGCGTAGGGCCCCTCCCCGGCTGGGGAGGGGCCCTACGCGGCGTGCTCGGTCAGTGCGCGTTCTGCCCCACGTAGTACTCGAGGAGAAGCCCACCGATGGTGATCAGGAGCGCCACCGCACCCATGGCGACCAGCCAGGGGTACCAGAAGGCGAGGGCGAGGCCCATCAGGGCGGCCGAGAGGGCCAGCCCGAAGGGCCAGTAGCTGGCCGGGCTGAAGAAGCCCAGCTCGCCGGCGCCGTCGGCGATCTCGGCGTCCTTGCGGTCCTCGGGGCGGGCGTCGATGCGCCGGCTGACGAACCAGAAGAAGCCACCGATGAGCGCGGTCAGGCCGGCGGAGAGCGCCAGCGCGGTGGTGCCGATCGGCTCGTGCGACCAGACGCCGTAGACGACCGCCGCCGCGACGCAGAACACCGCGATCAAGTTGAAGATGAGCGCTTCGACCTTCACGGTCGGTCCTCCTGGTGCTGCGGGGTGAGGGGGTCAGTCATCTGCGGAGGCGGACTGCTGCTCGCGCTCGCCCGGGAACGGGGTGGTGGACGTGGCCGCACCCGGCTGCCCGATGCTCTCCAGCGCGTCGGAGGTGGACAGGCCGGACTCGCGGGCGCTGATGTAGTCCGCGAAGTCCTCCTGGCTCACCGAACGCACCTCGAAGTTCATGAACGCGTGGTAGGTGCCGCACAGCTCGGCGCACCGGCCGACGTAGGCACCCTCCTCGCGGACGGTCACCTCGAAGACGTTGTCCCGGCCGTTCTCGTTGCCCGGGATGATGTCCAGCTTGAAGAGGAACTCCGGCACCCAGAACGAGTGGATGACGTCGGCCGAGGCCAGCTGGAAGCGGATCGTCTGGTCCGTGGGGACCACCAGGATCGGGATCTCATCGGTCGTGCCGACCGTGGAGATCGGCTCGCCGCCGTTGGCGTCGGTGGTGTCCGGGTAGAGGAACTGCCAGTTCCACTTGAAGGCGTTGACCTGGACGGTGACGTCGGGGTCGTCGCTGCGCTCCATCACCCGGTTCTGCGTGCTCACGGTGAAGAAGAACAGCACCGCGATGATCACGAACGGGATGATCGTGTAGATGACCTCGAGCGGGAGGTTGTAGGCCGTCTGGCGCGGCAGCTCCTCGTCGCTGCCCTTGCGCTTGCGGTACCGGATCGCGGCGTAGGCGATCAGGATCCACACGGCGATGCCGATCACCAGGGCGGCGATGGTCGACCCGATCCAGAGGTCGTGCATCCGGCGGGCCTCGTCGGTGATGCCCTCGGGCCATCCCCAGCTCAGCCAACTGCCCCGCGCGTCCTCGAACGAGCACCCGCTGAGCGACAGCGCCCCCAGGAGACCGAGCCCGGCGACCTTCGCCAGCTTGCTGCGTCGAGCCACTGCCCGCTGCCTCCTCATCCCCCGCGTGGCGGCACCACGCGGTCTCCCCGGCGCGGGCATCCCGGTCCACGCCGAGGCGCCTGCCCACACCGACTCAAGTCTGGCCGAGACTAGCCGACCGCGCCTGTCGTCCCCGGGGCGGGAGGAGCCTCCCGGCGGGTCGCCCAGGAGGAGCGCCGCCGCCGGTGGCCGACGGCGACGTCCTGGGCACTGTGGCGCACCGGTCACCCGGCACGACGGCGGCCCCGGCGGCCCGGCGACTAGAGTCGGCAGCGTGTACCAACGCCTCCTGACCTGGCGCTGGGTGCTGCTGCACCTGCTGGTCCTGGCGCTGTTCGTCGCCACCTTCTTCCTGGGCCACTGGCAGCTCACCAAGGCCGAGGACGGCGGTGGCGCCGTCAACTGGAGCTACGCGCTGCAGTGGCCGCTGTACGGGTTCATGGGGCTGGGCTTCTACCTGCGCATGTGCCGCGACGAGCTGACCCGCGACCCGGCCGAGGACGAACCGGGCTCCTCGGTGGTGCTGTACCAGCGTCCCCGCATCGACACCAGCGGCGACCCCGAGCTCGCGGCGTACAACGCCTACCTCGCCGAGCTGAACGCGAAGGCGCTCGGACAGGAGACCCCCCGTGGCCGCTGACACCTCTGCCCTGGCACCGCGGGTGGCCGGCGCGCTCACCCGCTACCGGGTGATGGCCTACGTCGTCGGCGTGATGCTGCTGGTGCTCGTCGCCGTGGCCATGCCGCTGAAGTACGCCGCCGACGTCCCCGAGGTCTCCGCGGTGGTCTCCCCCGTGCACGGCTTCCTCTACATCGTCTACCTCGTCGCGGCCTTCGACCTGGCGCTGAAGTCGCGCTGGACGGCGAAGGGCACGGCCCTGGTGCTGCTGGCCGGGGTCGTCCCGTTCCTCTCCTTCTGGGCGGAGCGACGGGTGAGCACCCGGGTCCGCGCCGGCCAGCCGCTCTGACCTTCCCGCTCCACCGACCTCCCCGGGAGATCCCCCCGCATGTGCGGCCTGCTCGCGTACCTGTCCACCGACGCCCCGCGTGTCGACGAGCAGACCGTCTCCGGGGTGCAGCACGCGCTGCGTTGCCTGCGGCACCGCGGCCCCGACGACCGGGAGATCTGGTCCGACGGGCACGCGGTCCTGGGGTTCAACCGGCTGGCGTTCATCGACATCGAGGGCAGCCCTCAGCCGATGCCCTACGCCGGTGGCCGGTACCGGATCGTGTTCAACGGCGAGATCTACAACTACCTCGAGCTCCGTGACGAGCTGCGGGCCGCCGGGGCCACCTTCGCCACCGAGGGCGACACCGAGGCGATCGTGGCCGGCTACCACCTGTGGGGCGAGGCCGTCGTCCCGAAGCTGCGCGGCATGTTCGCCTTCGTCATCTGGGACAGCGAGACCGGGACGGCGTTCGGCGCCCGGGACGCCTTCGGCATCAAGCCGCTGTTCACCGCCCGGCTGGCCGACGGCGGGCTGGTCTTCAGCTCGGAGAAGAAGGCGCTGCTGGAGCTGCTCGGCGGCAGCGCCGCAGCGGGCGGCGTCGACGGCGCCTCCCTGCAGCACTACCTGACCCTGCAGTACGTGCCGGAGCCGGCGACGTTGCACCGCGGGATCCGGCGGATCGAGAGCGGCACCAGCTTCACCGTCTACGGTGGCGAGCTGTCCACCTCGCGCTGGTTCCACCCGCGGTTCGACACCACGCCGGTGGCGCCGGGGGGCGAGCAGGCGCTGTACGACCGGATCGCCGAGGTCCTCGACGACTCGGTCGCCAAGCACATGCGCGCCGACGTGACCGTGGGGTCGTTCCTGTCCAGCGGCATCGACTCGACCGCGATCGCCGCGCTGGCGCACAAGTACAACCGCGACCTGGTCACCTTCACCGTCGGCTTCCAGCGGGAGGCGACCTCGGAGGTCGAGATCGCCGCCGAGTCCGCGGCGATCCTCGGTGTGCGGCACGTGCCCGTGGAGATCACCGCCGAGGAGTTCGCCGAGGCGATCCCGACGGTGGTCTGGTACCTGGACGACCCGGTCGCCGACCCGGCGCTCGTGCCGCTGTACTTCGTCGCGCGGGAGGCCCGCAAGCACGTCAAGGTGGTGCTCTCCGGCGAGGGCGCCGACGAGCTGTTCGGCGGCTACACGATCTACCGCGAGCCGCTGAGCCTGGCCTGGGCCTCGAAGCTGCCGGCCGTGGGACGCCGGGCTCTGGGCGGGCTGTCCCGGCTGGTGCCCGAGGGCGTCCGCGGCCAGGACCTGCTCCGCCGGGCGTCCATCCCGCTCGAGGAGCGGTACTACGGCAACGCGCGCAACCTCAACGGCGTCGAGCTGGCCCAGCTGCTGCCCGGTCGCGACCCGGACCTCTCGCACGTCACGGTCACCGAGGCGCTGTACCGGCAGACCCGCGAGGCCGGCTACGACGACGTGACGGCGATGCAGTACGTCGACCTGTTCACCTGGCTCCGCGGCGACATCCTGGTCAAGGCGGACAAGATGACCATGGCCAACTCGCTCGAGCTGCGCGTGCCGTTCCTCGATCCCGAGGTGTTCGCGCTGGCCAGCAGCCTGCCGCTGGAGATGCGCGTGCCGCGTCGCGGCGATGCCACCAAGTTCGCGCTGCGGCAGGCGATGAAGCAGATCGTCCCGCCGCGGATCATGAACCGCCGCAAGCTGGGCTTCCCGGTGCCGACGGCGGAGTTCCTGGCCGGGCCGCTGCACACCTGGGCCCGGGACGTCGTCACGTCCAGCCAGACCGACGAGTGGCTGGACCGCGACCACGTGCTGGGGCTGCTGGACCGGCTGCGCGAGGCCGAGGTGCCGAGCAAGCGGATCGCCCGGCAGGTGTGGGAGGTGCTGGTCTTCATGATCTGGCACGGCATCTTCGTCGAGGAGCGGATCCACCCCGATGTCCCGGAGCCGGTCTACCCGGTCCGGCTGTGACGGCCCGGCGGGCGGGCCTGGTCGCCGGGCTGGTGACGGTCGGCCTGCTCGCCGGCTGTTCCGGTACGGACGACGAGGTGTGCGGCGCCGCCACGTCCGGCTGCGGACCGCCGTGGACGCCCACGGTCACCGACACGGGCGCGACGACGCCGGCGACCACCCCACGTGCGCCCTCCGGCACGGCGGTCGCCCCGACCACGGGGCTGCCGGAGACGCTGTCGCCGTCGACCGGCACCGGGCTCCCGATCCCGATCCCCTCGGTGCCGCAGGACTGAACCCGGACGCACTCGACCCGGACGCGACGAGGCCCGGCACCCCCAGGGGGTGCCGGGCCTCGGCCGTGGTGCTCGGGACTGTGGTGCTCGGCGGCTCTTAGTGGAACGAGTCGCCGCAGGCGCAGGAACCGCCGGCGTTCGGGTTGTCGATGGTGAAGCCCTGCTTCTCGATGGTGTCGACGAAGTCGATCGTCGCGCCGCTGAGGTAGGGGATGCTCATCCGGTCGACGATGACCTCGACCCCACCGAACTCGAAGGTCGCGTCGCCGTCGAGGAAGCGCTCGTCGAAGAACAGCTGGTAGCGGAGGCCGGAGCAACCACCGGGCTGCACGGCGATCCGCAGCCGCAGGTCGTCGCGGCCCTCCTGCTCCAGCAGCGTCTTGACCTTCAGGGCGGCGGGGTCGCTGAGGATGACGCCAGTGGCGCCGGGGGCCTGCGTGTCCTGCACGGTCATGTCGTGGTCCTCCCAGACTCGAGGGTGTCCTGCTCGGCCCGCCCACGAGAGCGGACTGTCAGGACGGCCAACACCGCCGTGGCGGAGCTGCTTCCCACTGTACGGCGCGCGAGCGGCGCGATGGGGTGAGCGCACCCACCCGGGGGACGACGCGGCCGGTCGCAGCGGCACCGGAGGGTGTCGCAGGGCACGTAGACTCCCCTTCCGTGAAGCTCCGCCTGCCCGGCCGCCGTCCCGCCTCCGCCACGACGCCGGACGCCGACACCGACCTGACCGCCCAGCTGGCGACGTCGGTCTCCGGCAAGGGCCGGCCCACCCCCAAGCGCAACGAGGCCCAGGGCCGCCGCACCGGTCCGGTGCCCCCGCCGCCCACCACGCGCAAGGAGGCCTACAAGCGGACCCGTGAGCAGCAGGCCGCCGGCCGGGGCAGCGCCCGCGAGGCCGCCGCCCGCGGCGACGACAGCTCGCTGCCGGCCCGCGACCGCGGACCGGTCCGCCGCCTCGTGCGCGACATCGTCGACACCCGCCGCAACGCCGGCAGCTTCTTCCTCGTCGTCGCCGGGCTGGTGCTCATCGGCTACTTCATCCCGAACCCGGCGGTGCAGAGCTACACCGTGTTCGTGTGGTTCGCCTTCTTCCTGGTGATCATCGCGGACTCGTTCGTCCTGGGCCGGCGGATCAAGCGCACGGTCGCCGAGCGCTTCCCCGACTCCAAGGAGTCGATGCGGTCCCTGGTCTGGTACGGCGTCAGCCGGGCCACCATGATCCGCAAGTGGCGCTTCCCCAAGCCCCAGGTCGCCCAGAACACCCAGGTCTAGCTCGCCGGGTCGTGAGCAGCACTCACGACTAGCGTCCCTGTCGTGCACACACGACGCCTCGGCCGCTCCGGCCTCACCATATCCGAGATCGCCTACGGCAACTGGCTGACCCACGGCAGCCAGGTTGAGGAGGACGCCGCCCACGCCTGCGTGCGGGCTGCCCTCGACGCGGGGATCACCACCTTCGACACCGCCGACGTCTACGCCGGGACGAAGGCCGAGTCGGTGCTCGGCCGGGCGCTGGCCGGTCAGCGCCGCGAGGGCCTGGAGATCTTCACCAAGGTCTACTGGCCCACCGGCCCCGGCGCGAACGACCGCGGACTGTCCCGCAAGCACATCATCGAGAGCTGCAACGCCTCGCTGCAGCGGCTGCAGACCGACTACGTCGACCTCTACCAGGCGCACCGGTACGACTCCTCGGTGCCGCTGGAGGAGACGATGACCGCCTTCGCCGACCTGGTCCGCCAGGGCAAGGTGCTCTACCTCGGGGTCTCGGAGTGGCGCGCGGAGGAGATCGCCGCCGCCGCCGAGCTGGCCCGTGAGCTCAAGGTCCAGCTGATCAGCAACCAGCCGCAGTACTCGATGCTGTGGCGGGTGATCGAGGCCGAGGTGGTCCCCACCAGCGAGCAGGAGGGCCTCTCCCAGATCGTCTGGTCACCCCTGGCCCAGGGCGTGCTGACCGGCAAGTACCTGCCCGGGCAGCAGCCCCCGGCCGACAGCCGCGGCGGGCACGCCGGGGTCGGCGGCTCGATGAAGAGCTACCTCACCGACGAGGTGCTCACCCGCGTCCAGCAGCTCCGCCCGATCGCCGACGAGCTCGGCCTGTCGATGGCCCAGCTGGCGGTCGCCTGGGTGCTCCAGAACCAGAACGTGGCCGCGGCCATCATCGGCGCGAGCCGGCCGGAGCAGGTGCATGACAACGTGAAGGCCGCCGGCGTCCAGCTGCCGGCCGAGGTGCTGACCCGCATCGACGAGGCCCTCGGCGACGTCGTCGAGCGCGACCCCGCCAAGACCAGCCGCGGCTGAAAGAGCGACCTCCTCCTCCCCGCCCCTCGCACGCTCGGGGCGGGCCCCTGGAGGAGGCCGATGGCTGGTGACGTCCTGAGGCAGCGTCGCCTCAGGTTGCCGCCAGGCCCATCGGGCCGTAGACCCGTTCGCCGTCGCGCTGCAGGGTGACCGTGGCGATCCCGCGTTCCAGCAGGTCGCGCCACGCCTCGCCCAGCCAGGACTCCGCGTCGCCCTGGTTCTCGTGCTCCGGCACCTCCACGCCGAGCGTGGCGGGGTCGACGGGGTCCCCCGAGGGGTCTTCCAGCTGCCAGGTCCAGCTCATGGGCGCGAGGCTAGCGAGCCCGGCCCCGGCCGGCCCGGCCGGACGCCGGCGATCTTGGTTTACGCGGTAAGGGGAAGGGGGCATGGCAGGGGCTCCGGGGCGGGTCGAACGTGCAGCCGCGCCCCACTCCCCCGAGACCGCGGAGGACCCATGAGCCAGCCCATCCCGGCCCCGGTCCGGGCGAGGGTGCTCCGATGAGCCCCGCGGACCGCGGCGCCGACCGACCCGCCGACCCGGATGCGATCCGTGCCGACATCGAGGCGACCCGCGAGCAGCTCGCGCTGACCGTGGACGAGCTCGCCGCCCGGCTCGACGTGCCCAGCCGCGCCAGGGAGCGCGTGCTGCGCACCCGCGACACCGCAGTGGAGACCTACCGAGAGAGCCCCCCGGCCGTGCTGGGGGCCGCCGCGGCCCTGGTGGCACTGGTCGTGGGCATCGTCGTCTGGAGGAAGAAGCGATGAGCAAGGGCGCCAAGATCGCCTACCGTCCGATCGGCCTGATCGGCAGCCTGGTGGCCGGCTCCGTCGCCGCCACCCTCTTCCAGGTGGTGTGGAAGAAGATCACCAAGGCCGACGACGCCCCGACCGCGATGCAGAGCGAGTACCGGCTGCGCGAGATCCTGGTCGCCTCCGCGCTGCGTGGCGCGATGGTCGCCGTCGTCAAGGCACTCGTGAGCCGGGGCGGCGCGCGTGGCTTCACCAAGCTGACCGGCGCCTGGCCGGGCGACTGACCACTCGCCACCCGAGCCAGCAGAGACGAGGACAGCACGATGGCGGATACCAAGCGGCCGCAGAGCGCGGTGGAGCGCATCCAGCAGCGGGTGCAGGAGAAGGCCGAGCGACGGGCCGCCGCCCGCGCCGCCGAGGACCGCAGCGCAGACCCCGACCCCAAGACCGGTGCCACCGGGTCGGTCGTCGTGGCGACCGAACGCCGCGAGGCGGCGCGGCCGGAGCCGTCGATCCCCAGCGAGGCCGAGCTGCCGGGCGTGCACGCCGAGAAGCCGACCGACATCCCGGCCCGCGGCTGGAAGCAGATCCTCAAGCGGGCGTGGGCGGAGAACAGCGCCGACAACATGTCGATCATCGGCGGCGGCGTGGCGTTCTTCGGCTTCCTCGCCATCTTCCCGGCGCTGATCGCCGCCATCTCGCTCTACGGCCTGGTCGCCTCGCCGGAGACGGTCACCCGCCAGATCGAGTCGCTGTCCGACCAGCTGCCGGAGAGCGCCCAGTCGCTGCTGAGCGACCAGCTGACCGCCATCACCCAGAACAGCGGTGGAGCGCTCACCGTCAGCCTGATCATCTCGATCCTCGGTGCGCTGTGGAGCGCCTCCGGTGGCGTGGGCAACCTGATCAAGGCGGTGAACATCGCCTACGACGAGGTGGAGACCCGCAACTTCGTCAAGCTGCGGCTGCTGTCCCTGGCGCTCACGGTGGGGGCGATCGTGTTCGTGCTCGTCACGTTCGCGCTGGTCGCCGTCGTCCCGGCGGTGCTCGACGACCTGCCGCTGGGCATCGTCGGCACGATCCTGGCCCAGGTCGTCCGCTGGGTGCTGCTGCTCGGCGTGATGGCCGGCGCGCTGTCGGTGCTCTACCGGGTGGCCCCGGACCGGGACGCGCCCAAGTTCCGCTGGGTCAGCCTCGGCTCGGTCGTCGTCACCGTGATCTGGGCGGTGATCAGCCTGCTGTTCAGCTTCTACGTGGACAACTTCGGGTCCTACGACAAGACCTACGGGGCGATCGCCGGCGTCATCGTGCTGATGCTGTGGCTGCAGCTGACGGTCTTCCTGGTGCTGCTGGGCGCGGAGATCAACTCCGAGGCCGAGCACCAGACGTCCGCGGACACCACCGAGGGCGAGCCGGTGCCGATGGGACAGCGGGACGCCACGATGGCCGACGAGCTGCCCGACCCGCCGACCCCCACGAAGGAGTCGAAACAGCACGCCTGAGGCCCCGTCCTGCTCAGCCCTCGCCGGCCCGGGACGGGGGCTGAGGACGGGACCTCACCGCACGTGGGAAGGGACGAACGGGGGCTTGCGGACGACGACGGGCTGCGGCCGGCCGCGGACGTCGACGGCGACCTCGTCGCCCTCGGCCAGCCCGGCCGCGGTGTCCAGCAGCGCCAGCGCGATCCCGGTGCGCAGCGTCGGGGAGAACGTCCCGCTGGTGACCGTGCCGACCGCGGCCCCCTGGGCGTCCAGCACGGCCATCCCCGGCCGGGGGATGCCCCGGCCCGGGGCCTGCAGCCCCCACAGCTGACGGGCCGGGCCGGCTGCCCGCTCCGCCAGCAGTGCCTCGCGCCCCCAGAACGCGTCCTTCTTCCAGCCCACGGCCCAGCCCGACCGCGCCTGGTTGGGGGTGATCTCCAGGGACAGCTCGTGGCCGTGCAGCGGATAGCCCATCTCGGTGCGCAGGGTGTCCCGGGCACCGAGGCCGCAGGGGCGGATCTGCTCGGGTTCGCCGGCGGCCAGCAGCGCGTCCCACAGCCGGGCCGCCCGGTCGGCGGCGACCAGCAGCTCGTAGCCGTGCTCGCCGGTGTAGCCGGTCCGGCAGACGGTGACCTCCTCGCCGCCACTGCCCGGCGTCTCGGCGAAGGACATGTAGTCCAGCGTGCCGGGCAGGCCGACGGCGGCCAGCACCTCCGGCGCCCGGGGGCCCTGCAGGGCCAGCACGGCGACCTCGGTGTGCCGGTCGGTCACGCGCACCCCGGCCGGCGCGCGGGCGGCCAGCCGGGCGAGCACGTCGGCGGCGTTGGCCGCGTTGGGCACCAGCAGGACGTCGTCCGGGCCGTGCAGGTAGACGATCAGGTCGTCGACCACGCCCCCGGCGTGCTCCTCGCCGTCGGGGACGCAGCACAACGTGTACTGCGCCTGGCCCGGTCCGATCCTCGCCAGGTCGTTGGTCAGGCAGGCGTTGACGAACTCCGCCGCACCGGGGCCACGGACCGTCGCCGTGCCCAGATGGGAGACGTCGAACAGGCCCACCCCCTCGCGGACGGCGGTGTGCTCGGCCAGCACGCCACCACCGGCGTACTCGATCGGCATGGACCAGCCGCCGAAATCGGCGAACTTCGCGCCGGCCGCCTCATGGCGGTCGTGCAGGGGCGAGATCAGCGACATCACGACAGCACGCTATCGGCCCCCGTGCAGCGGCCCGGGCCGAGCTGGCGAGGCCCGGGGGGCACGGGGGCCCTTTGACTAGGATCGGGACGTGCCGCCGACGATCTCTGCCACCGACCGCCCACTCGAGAAGCTCTCCGCCGACGCCGTCGTCGTCGGTGTGGGCAAGGGCCCGAACGGGCTGCTGAGCACGCCCGGGGCCGACGCCGTCGACCGGCTGCTCGGGGGTCGGCTGCTGTCCGCCCTCGCCGACCTGGGCGCGCGTGGCACCGAGGACGAGGTCGTCAAGCTGCCCACCTTCGGCCAGGGACCGTTCCCGGTGGTCGCGGTGGCCGGGCTGGGTGCCCCGCAGGCCGACGGCGGCTACCCCGCGGAGTCGGTCCGGCGGGCCGCCGGTGCCGCCAGCCGCGCGCTGACCGGGCGGAGCGCCGTGGTCAGCCTGCTCGCCGCCGTGGGCGGGGCCCCGGACGCCGACCGGCTGCACGCGGTCGGTGAGGGCTCGCTGCTGGGCGCCTACGAGTTCACGACGTACAAGTCCGACCTGCCGGCGAACCGGCCCACGCCGCCGTCGTCCTTCGAGCTCGTCGTGCCCGACGCCGGCGCGGCGAAGGGCCCGCTGGCCCGGGTGCGCGCCGTCGCCGATGCGGTCAGCCTGGTGCGCGACCTGGTCAACACCCCGCCCAACGACCTGTACCCCGCCGAGCTCGCCGCCCGCGGCGCCGCCGCGGGCAAGAAGGCCGGGCTGTCGGTCGAGGTGCTGGACGAGAAGGCACTGGCCGCCGGTGGCTACGGCGGCATCCTGGCCGTGGGCGCCGGCTCGTCCCGGCCGCCGCGGCTGCTGCGACTGGAGTACCGCGGCAAGAAGGCGAGGACCAGCGTCGCGCTGGTCGGCAAGGGCATCACCTTCGACAGCGGCGGCATCTCGATCAAGCCCGCCGCCGGCATGGCGGACATGAAGAGCGACATGTCCGGCGCCGCCGCGGTGATCGCCACCGTCTGCCTGGTCGCCGAGCTCGGGCTGCCGGTCGACGTCACCGCCACCGTGCCGATCGCGGAGAACCTGCCCAGCGGCACCGCCTACCGGCCGGCCGACGTGGTCACCTTCCGCAGCGGGAAGAAGGCGGAGATCACCAACACCGACGCCGAGGGCCGGGTCGTGCTCGCCGACGCCATCACCCGGGCGCTCGAGGACTCCCCCGCCCACCTGATCGAGACCTCCACGCTCACCGGCGCCCAGCTGGTCGCGCTGGGCACCCGGACCTCCGGGGTCATGGGCAGCGACGACCTCCGCGAGACCGTGGTCGCCGCCAGCCGCCGCAGCGGCGAGCCGATGTGGGGCATGCCGATGCCGCCGGAGCTGCGGCGCAGCCTGGACTCCGCCACCGCGGACTTCACCAACTCCGGCTCCGACCGTTTCGGCGGGATGCTCGTCGCGGCGCACTTCCTGGCCGAGTTCATCCCGGCCGGGCAGCCGTGGGCACACATCGACGTGGCCGGCCCTGCCTACAACACCGGCGCCCCCTGGGGCTACACGGGGAAGGGCGGCACGGGGGTGCCGGTGCGCACGCTGCTGGCCACCATCGAGGAGCTCATCGCCGACGCAGGGTGAGGGAGGACCCCGTCCTCCTCCCCCTCGCGAGCTCGGGGCGAGCCTCTGGACGGGGCCTCACGGGCCTACGTCGGCCGGTTGTGCCTCTGGCGCGTGTTCCAGTCCCGCATGCGCTGGGGGTAGCCGGTCACCTGGGCGTCGTAGACCGGCACGGCGAGGTCGCGGGACAACCGCCGGGCCACCTCCGGGCCGTCGATCCGCCGCCGCGTCCACTCACCGTCGGCGGCCACCAGCAGGATCGTCGTCTCGGTGACCGCCGTCCGGGGCTCGACGTAGCCCTCCACGCCCCGCCGGGTGGCGACGAACTGCTCGAGGTGGCTGAGGTCCGCGGACCCCGACGCGCGGTCCAGCGTGCCGCGCCGGCCCGGGCGGGCACCTCCCTGGGGACCGCCCCGCCGCAGCCGGTCGAACAACCCCATCGCGCACTCCCGTCCACGCGGTCGCGGGGTGCTCCGCGACGCTCCAGGCACAGCAACGGAGCTTCTGAACGCGCCGTTCCCGGGAGTGGCAGGATGGGCAGGCGCAGGATCGCCGTGCCCGGGACACCTCCGGGCCACCCAGCACTTGAGGAGCACTCGTGAGCGCACCGACCACCCCCGCTGACCTGGTCATCCTCGGTGGTGGCTCCGGTGGTTACGCCGCCGCGCTGCGGGCTGCCGAACTCGACATGTCCGTCGTCCTGATCGAGAAGGACAAGGTCGGCGGCACCTGCCTGCACCGCGGGTGCATCCCGACGAAGGCGCTGCTGCACACCGCCGAGGTCGCCGACAACGCCCGGGAGGGCGAGCAGTTCGGCGTCAAGTCCACGCTGTCGGGCATCGACATGGACGGGGTGAACGCCTACAAGGACGGCGTCATCTCCAAGAACCACAAGGGCCTGGCAGGCCTGATCAAGAGCCGCGGCATCACCTACGTGGAGGGCGAGGGCCGGCTGGTCTCCCCCACCGCGGTACAGGTCGGCGACCAGGTCTACGAGGGCAAGCACGTCGTGCTGGCCACCGGCTCCTACGCCCGGTCGCTCCCCGGCATCGAGATCGACGGCACCCGGGTCATCACCAGCGACCACGCGCTCAAGCTCGACCGGGTGCCCAGCTCGGCGATCATCCTGGGCGGCGGCGTCATCGGCTGCGAGTTCGCCAGCGCCTGGAAGTCCTTCGGCGTCGACGTGACCATCGTCGAGGGCCTGCCGCACCTGGTGCCGCTGGAGGACGAGTCGTCGTCCAAGCTGCTGGAGCGCGCCTTCCGCCGCCGCAAGATCGACTTCTCGCTGGGCAGCCGCGTCTCCAGCGTGCAGACCACCACCGACGGCGTGAAGGTCAGCCTGGAGAACGGCAAGGAGTTCGAGGCCGAGCTGGTGCTGGTCGCCGTCGGCCGCGGACCGGTCAGCCAGGGCCTGGGTTACGAGGAGGCCGGGGTCGCCATGGAGCGCGGCTACGTCCTCGTCGACGAGTACATGCAGACCAGCGTGCCGACCATCTCCGCCGTCGGGGACCTGGTGCCGACCCTGCAGCTGGCCCACGTCGGTTTCGGCGAGGGGATCCTGGTCGCCGAGCGCCTCGCCGGCCTGCCGGTCGTGCCGATCGACTACGCCGGTGTCCCGCGGGTCACCTACTCCGAGCCCGAGGTCGCCTCGGTCGGCCTGACCGAGGCCCAGGCCAAGGAGAAGCACGGTGAGATCGAGGTGGCCACCTACGACCTCGCCGGCAACGGCCGCGCCGCCATCCTGAAGACCGCCGGCGCCGTCAAGCTGATCCGGGCCAAGGACGGCGCCGTGCTCGGCGTGCACATGGTGGGCAGCCGGGTCGGCGACCTCGTCGCCGAGGCCCAGCTCATCTACAACTGGGAGGCCCTGCCGGAGGAGGTCGCCCAGCTGATCCACCCGCACCCGACGCTCAGCGAGGCCCTCGGCGAGGCCGCCCTCGTGCTCGCCGGCAAGCCGCTGCACGCGCACACCTGATCCCTCCGCACCGCTCGCACCGCCCCCCGCACGACCCACCCGACCTGAGGAGACCTGCCTTCGATGCCGACGTCCGTCACCATGCCCGCCCTGGGCGAGAGCGTCACCGAGGGCACGGTCACCCGATGGCTGAAGCAGGAGGGCGACCAGGTCGAGGTCGACGAGCCGCTCCTCGAGGTCTCGACCGACAAGGTCGACACCGAGATCCCGTCGCCCGCGGCGGGCGTGCTCACCAAGATCATCGTCGCTGAGGACGAGACGGTCGACGTGGGCGCGGAGCTGGCCGTGATCGGCGGCGACGCCGATGGCGACGGTGCTGCCGCTGCCCCGGAGGCGCCCGCGGCCGAGGAGCCGGAGCCGGCGGCCCCCGCGGCCGAGGCGCCGGCCGAGGAGGCACCCGCCGCCCCTGAGCCGGCTGCGCAGCCGGCGTCCGGGTCCGGTGGCTCCGCCGGTGGCGGCGAGGGCACGAAGGTGACCATGCCGGCGCTCGGCGAGAGCGTCACCGAGGGCACGGTCACCCGGTGGCTGAAGCAGGAGGGCGACCAGGTCGAGGTCGACGAGGCGCTGCTGGAGGTCTCGACGGACAAGGTCGACACCGAGATCCCGTCGCCGGCCGCCGGCGTGCTGACCTCGATCCTGGTGGCCGAGGACGAGACCGTCGAGGTCGGCGCCGAGCTGGCGGTGATCGGCGGCGGGTCCGGTGGCTCCGCCGCGGCGGCTCCGGCCGCCCCCGCCCAGCCGGAGCAGCCGCAGCAGTCCGCACCGAAGACCGAGGCGCCTGCCCCCGCACCGCAGGAGGTCTCCCCCACCCCGGTCGAGGCGAACACCGCCACCGGCCAGCCCGGCGCCGACTACGGCTCCGGCGGCACCATGCCGACCCAGTCCCCGACCGACCAGCCCTCCCCGGCCGAGGCCGTCGCTCCCGCGGCGTCTGCCCCGGCGGCCCCCTCCACCGGTGACGGAGCGGGCGCGTACGTCACCCCGCTGGTCCGGCGGCTCGCTGCCGACCAGGGTGTCGACCTGGGGTCGGTGACCGGCACCGGCGTCGGCGGCCGCATCCGCAAGCAGGACGTGCTCGCCGCCGCGGAGCAGGCCAAGGCCGCGGCACCCGCTGCCGCTCCGGCCGCTGCCCCCGCAGCCGGGGCCCGCACCCCGTCGCCGGCCGCCTCGCAGAGCGCGGCGCTGCGCGGCCGCACCGAGAAGCTGTCGCGCCTCCGCACCGTCATCGCCAAGCGGATGATCGAGTCGCTGCAGGTCAGCGCCCAGCTGACCACCGTGGTCGAGGTCGACGTCACGCGGATCGCGAACCTGCGCAACCAGGTCAAGAACGACTTCGCCGCCCGCGAGGGCGTCAAGCTCTCGTTCCTGCCCTTCTTCGCCAAGGCGGCCATCGAGGCCCTCAAGGCGCACCCGGTGGTGAACTCCTCGGTCGACCTCGAGGCCGGCACGGTCACCTACCACGACAGCGAGAACCTGGGCATCGCCGTCGACACCGAGCGTGGCCTGCTCGTGCCGGTCATCCACGGCGCCGGCGACCTGAACGTGCCCGGCATCGCCCGGAAGATCGCCGACCTGGCGGAGCGGACCCGGATCAACAAGGTCACCCCCGACGAGCTCGGTGGCGGCACGTTCACGCTGACCAACACCGGCAGCCGGGGCGCGCTGTTCGACACCCCGATCATCAACCAGCCGCAGGTGGCGATCCTGGGGCTGGGCTCGGTGGTCAAGCGCCCGGTCGTCGTGGCCGACCCCGAGCTCGGGGAGGTCATCGCCGTGCGCTCGATGGTCTACCTGGCGCTGAGCTACGACCACCGGATCGTCGACGGGGCGGACGCCGCCCGGTTCCTCGTCACCATGAAGGAGCGCCTCGAGGGCGGCCAGTTCCAGGGCGACCTCGGCCTCTCCTGAGCGAAGACCCCGTCGTCCGCACCCGTCGTCAGCTCGGGTGAGGACAGGAACGGGACCGAAGGGGCCCCGGCTTCGGCCGGGGCCCCTTGCCGTCGGCACACCTGACCCCCGGAGCACACGATGAAGGTCGCCGTCACTGGTTCGTCCGGGCTGATCGGGTCCGCACTGGTCCGCTCGCTGCTGGCGGACGGGCACGAGGTGCTCCGGCTCGTCCGGCGCACCCCGCGGACGGCCGACGAGCACCGGTGGGAACCGGCCCACCACCGTGTTCCCCCGGGTCTGCTCGACGACGTCGACGCCGTGGTCAACCTCGCCGGCGTGGGCGTCGGCGACCGGCGCTGGACCACGAAGTACAAGCAGGAGGTGCTGGCCAGCCGGGTCGACAGCACCACCACGATCAGCCAGGCGTTCGCCGACGCCGCGGCCACCGACCCCGCCCGCGAACGGGTGCTGCTGTCGGCGTCGGCCGTCGGCTGGTACGGCGACACCGGGAACCAGGTGGTCGACGAGACGGCTCCGGCCGGCACCGACTTCCTGGCCCGGGTCTGCGTCTCCTGGGAGGCCGCGACCGCCCCGGCCGCGGCCGCCGGCGTGCGGGTCGCGACCCTGCGCACCGGGCTGGTGCTCGCCCGCGGCGGGCTGCTGGGCCGGCTGGCACCGCTGTTCCGGCTCGGCCTCGGTGGCCGGATCGGCAGCGGACGGCAGTACTGGCCCTGGATCGGCCTGCGCGACGAGGTCGACGCCATCCGCTTCCTGCTCACCGCCCCGGTCTCCGGGCCGGTGAACCTCGCCGCCCCCCAGGCCGCGACCAACGCGGAGTTCACCGCGGCCCTCGCGGCCGCCGTGCACCGCCCGGCCGTGCTCACCGTCCCCGGCCCGGCCCTGCGGCTGGTGCTGGGCGAGTTCGCGCCGGTCGGCGTGCTGGCCGGGCAGCGCGCCGTGCCCTCGGTGCTGACCGAGGCCGGGTTCACCTTCAGCCAACCGGACCTGCTCAGTGCCCTGCAGGCTGCCCTGACCCGTTCCTGACCGGCTCACGGTCCGATCCGGGCGTCACTGATCCGCCAGCCGGTGGCCGTCTGCTCGACCAGCAGCTGGACCTCGGTCTCTCCCCGGCCGGGGACCGCTGAGATCACCGTTCCCGCCGGACCAGCACTCGGCACCACCTGGTAGCCGGGCAGTTCGTCGACCAGCCGTAGCCGCACCCGCCGCCCGTCCTCCTCCGGCGTGACCGACACCAGTCGGCGCACCTGAGGGGCGAAGCCGGCCAGCACCTGCCCCGCCCCGGCGAGGGCCCGCACGGAGTCGGCGTCACGCTGCAGCAGCGCACAGCCCGGCAGGTAGACCGCGGTGAGCGCGCCGGGATCTGCGGTGGCGAAGGCCGTCGCCCGCCGTCCGTACAGGTCGGCGAGCAGGGCGGCCCAGCCAGCCTCGTCGGCAGGCGCGGTGGTCCGGTCCGCCGGTGGGAGGTCAGGAGCGGGCCCGGCCGACGAGGCGGGTCCGGTCGGCGCGGTGGGTCCGGCCGGCGCAGTGGGTTCGGTCTCCTGCGTCGGCTCGGCCGACACGGTGGCGACGGTCGTCGAGGCCGGGTCCGGCGAGGCGGGGG
>Ga0210040_10002128_pt1 | contig 28471 bp, 14 predicted proteins | sample CryGeyCG12114_NA_FD_185462 | JGI IMG/M metagenome (GOLD analysis project Ga0210040, IMG submission 185462) | Groundwater microbial communities from aquifer - Crystal Geyser CG19_WC_8/21/14_NA (SPAdes) (version 2) | ecosystem: Environmental > Aquatic > Deep subsurface > Groundwater | place: USA... | reverse complement strand
TGGAATGCTATAATGGTCCTAACTTTTGACGGTCTCATTTTTGCTTTTTAAAGAATTGGCTGTGACTGTATTGCGCATAAATGACATTCAAGTTAATTTAAATGTCATAATCGGTGTGAAATTTTCTAAGAATTCTAATGACGTATCATTCATTATGGTAGTTTGGTCGTTTACGCCTATGGGAACCACTGAAGCAGGTCTAGCTCGAATGGTCCTAACTTTTGGATAGTGACTGTATTTAAGTCTTATAGATGATTTTCTGTAGTCAATCAAGCAATGCAGATTACATTTAATTTCCCAAAATTACTTGTACAGGCAAAAGTTCACGTGTACACATTATAAATCCGATTAAGTCTGAAAGAGCAGACAAGCAATCTATCGACTGACTAACTTGCTCAATAAGTGAGAACTAACTCAGCAGTCAAATTGAACGAAGGCAATACTTAAACCTTTTCTGAAGGAGGGAAACAACTCCAAATCTTTCCTTATAATACTTTCAACACTATACAACTTTCGAAATATTATTTAGCATACAACTTTCATTTCCAATGAATCTCGTCTTCAGCAACATGGTAAAAGTGGTGTGGTTTAGTACTGTTTCAAGTATTGACAGACGCACATATTTAGAGCTCCAGTGACAGACAGGTGACTTCACACAAGATCTATGCTATAACTACACATAAAAATGTATTATTGGATATAACCCAAAACCCAACAAAGTAACGCACCAGAAAAGTACCCACTTTTAGCTTTCGCGAAAAATATGTAATATGCTCTTCTATTCTCTAACAGGCACTCAACCACTGGTACTCACGTAGACTTCTGTTTCAATAAGAATTTCACCCTTTCTAGCATCTCTTTCATACGCATCTCTTTGAATGAAATTTATGAAGTCTGGGGTTGTAAATTATATGGAAGTCGGTGCACATGTGAGGGTTGGTTAATTAGGACAACAAACAGGATAATTGACCACTCACGTTGTGTCTGGATCAAAAAATTCCAAGTGTGTTGATGTTAGTTAGTCGGAATTCTGGGAAGAGTACACATTTTTTTCGGTCATTTCTCGAATTTCGTAGCGTTTACAAACATTTCACACACTTAAACTTTAAGAAATTCATTCCAGTGGTCTTAAGGAATAGAGGAGAAGTAAGGAAATGAGAATCGAAATAAAACAAATCTTGTAGCTTGAGTATTGCTGGTAAAACGAAAAAGTAAAACTGCCAAATAGACGTGGAAGTTAGGCAATTGCAATCACAGGAATTTATTGTGAGTGCAATAGTCGCGTAGTCTATTATAGTTTGCCTTAAAATGGACAAGAGGTTCAAAATCTTCTTCCAGGTGGCTTCGTCCTTGTGTAACCTAAAAAATACTGACAGAAAAAATTGATAGAAGGTGGTCTCAATCTTAAAGCGTGTTAATTTCCGTAAGGATTTTTCCAAATATATTCAGGATTTATGATCCAGTTTCCGTAAAACACTTTAACCTCAACATTGGGATTTATTACGTTGCTTTCTTAAAAAATATTCTCTGGACAATTTGCTTAGCTATATTGCAAGCTGATTGGGCGCACTACTATGTTCACCGGTCCATTGTTAGTCAGTTCGGTCAGTTCCTCCTTTCTAGCACTTGCAAAAGTTTCCAAACGGTATACTTAGTTAGTGTATAGCTTACCCATGAAATTCTTTTCCAATTAAGTTGACAACCGTACAACCAACCTAACTTTTTGATTTCATTTAATTAGCCATAATAATAGTAATCGTACCGTAACTGCTAACTAACAACACCTCCAGTTATAGCTGTGTAATAAACTCGCAAGTCCAAGTAAATGTTCAAGTAGATTTCCGTCAGTCCTTTGATAGTTTTGAGGGTGGTAAAAAACCAACTATAGTTCCAGACTTTGGTACAAAGCTTCCTTTCTAAATTCATTAAGAGATATTGTGTGTCTTGAAGTGTGTGGAAAAAAAACTTGCATTGTGTCCAAAAAAGGTCTATAGTTTTCGTCCATCCATAGTCTCTCCAAACTTAAATACCTTTTAAAGTGTGTGCTTCTTTTATTCTGTGATCGATTAGTTTAGTTACCGTTTAGTTTGTTCTCGTTAGCAACTAACTATATACATGCGGGCGAAGAAAACCTGACTTTGTAAAAAAAGGGCACAAAAGATACCTTTTTTTAACTAGTGCTCATCCCAAAGTGTACATTTAGGAATGGCAAGAAACGTGTTGAAGGAGGAATGTTTTGAAATTCATCTCTTTTTTGAAGTACCAGATCCACACGCACGTGTGACGTTCTATACCTCTGACAACTGAAGGTAAACGGTAAGTTGAGCTTTGTTTCACATTGTAGACTCTGATTCGACTATGTCACTTTTGAGCTAATCCTAACTCTAGAGTAGCATAACTTGTTGTCAAAACGTGTCTATAAGAGACGTCATATAAGGTTCTCCAATCATGATTAAAATTTAAATCCTATGTTTCTATTGAAGCAGCAGTCGCATTCAATAGATTCAAAGCTGCGCAGATGAGGGAAAATTTTGTCGATATGGCAAAAATTGCATAGTACATTATATTATAAGAGTAAGGAGTGGTAATGTGCCGATTTATGGTGCCCGTGAATATTCCCTAGTTTAGGGGAAATGATGAATCGTCTCTCCCCAAATTGGTCTCATCATGTCCTCGTAGAGAACCCAAGTGAGACTGTGCTGTACTCAGATATGAGTGGAACGTGAGAATGGATGGTTGCGAGAAATGAAAGGAAGGTGAAAACGTGACGGCAGATTGATAGTTAGTGAACAAAAAGATATTGGTGATTATAACACGAACCTTAAGTACAAAATTTTGAAATTGTATCTTTTCAAGTGCTCACAGCCTTCACAAAGCATCATGAATATTGCAGCTCTCGTAAAAATTTTTAGCATTAAAAAAATATATAGTTATTGAACATTGAATATACTGACTGAATGAAAGTTAATCTCAACATTATTTTCGTTCATAAGGAATATCGTGGATTGGAATCCAAATTTTTTTGGTGCATTTGCATTACTGGATTTTAGATTAATATTACCAGTCAATCAATGATTCAATGGAACTAGCCGGGCCCACTGGCTTTTAGCCAGACTCACTCTTACAAGCAAAGTTTTCAATGATCCGCAAATTTTTTGACGTTTGGCAACAATCTAAAATGTGATAAACAAAATAGTAGAATAGTAAAACTAACTCGCTATAGAATTGTTTATCACATTCTAGAAAGTTGCCACACATCAAAAAATGTGTGGATCATTAAAAATTTTGTAGATTTTAAATTTTGCTTGTAAGAGTGAGTCTGGCTAAAAGCCAGTGGGCCCGGCTAGTCAAGATAATTTCTTAAACAAACTTATTGTATACAATAGGCTATCTTCTTATATATTAAGCAACGGTTTGGCTCGGGAATTTCTACTAACATTAGGGATACACTAGCAAAAAAAAGTACTCGCAATACAATTCGATTACATAGTACCGCCTTCTACACATAGTCACTATGTTTAAAGACGAAAGGGGAGGATAGGATAAGTAGTAGTAAAGTAATTTGTAGCATTTTACATATATTGGGTGATTGGCCTCCAACTACAACATTCAGGCAAATCTAGATCGGAAATTTTAAGCAAGTAAACATACGATAGACAGGATAAATGCAACGACGCCAAAATTCTACATTAGATTATTAACGCATTTAAATTGCTGTGTTGCAGCAGCTTAAGGCGTCAGCGGCGTTAGAGTTACCCAATAGTTTTTTCGCGCATTCGGAAAATGCCTTTTATATAATCCTATAATAATTGACTATAAGTTACCAAGTGACTATTGACTATAACTACATATAGTTACCAAGACAAAAAAGGAAAAATATGGGATTTTTGTTAAAAAAATTAGGTCAAGGCTACAGGTCCCTCCAATAAATTGTTGTCATCCAAGCCCATTATTATTGTTAGTTATTAGTTAGTATGGTGTATTGCACGTGCCATTTGCTGATTACAAAGAATAGTTAACTGATTGTGATTACTCAATTGTCCTGCCAAGTTTAAGAAAAAAAAAGGCGATAAGTCCGGCATAATCGCAACATGAAAAACCTGCTACAGCAAAAAGCCATTAAGAAACATAAAACACCTGGAAAACTCGAAAGCAAATAAACTTTTCACATCCTAATGAAAATTAAATCTAATTATTAATTAATTCATGATAAGCTAACATGGGATTTTAACAAGAAAGCAACCCATAGGCATTTTACTTGAGATTTTGACAGGGAAGCTACCCATAGGGATTTCACATGAGATTTTGACAGGGAATCTACTCATAGGGATTTAAGATGAAATCCAGACAGAGAAGAGAAGCAACCCATAGGGATTTCAAATGAAATCCAGACAGGGAAGCAACCTATAGGGATTCTACATGGGATTTTAACAGGGAAGAAACCCATAAGGATTTCACACGAAATTTTGAGAGGGAAGCTACCCATATGGATATAACATGAGATTCTGACAGGGAAGCTATCCATATGGATATAGCATGAGATTTTGACAGGAAAGCTACCCATATGGATATAACATGAAATCCAGACAGGGAAGCAACCTATAGGGATTTGAAATGGGATTTTCACAGTGAAGCAACCCATAGAGTTTTTACATGGGATTTTAACAAGGAAGAAACCCAAAAGGATTTCACATGAGATTTTGACAAGGAAGCTACCCATATGGATATAACATGAAATCCAGACAGGGAAGCAACCTATAGCAATTTCACATGAAATCCAGACAGGGAAGCAACCTTTAGAGATTTCGCATGAAATCCAGACAATCCAGACAGGGAAGCAACCTATAGAGATTTCATATGAAATTCGGACAGGGAAGCAACCTATAAGGATTTCTCATGGGATTTTAACAGGGAAGAAACCCATAGAGTTTTCAAATGGGATTTTAACCGGGAAGCAACCAATGGGGATTTCACATGGGATTTTCACACTTCTCTGAAAAAAGAAGGAGACATGAAGGAAGGCTATTAAAATGTCTTGGTAGCTATTAACCAAAGAAAAAACTAGCTACGGCTTTCCATTTTTATGCCTGAATGTTTAATATTTTAACACAAATTACTTATTCTGATTTTCCTTTAAACAATAATTGTTAAGCTAGTGGAAAAAGATATATGATATAGATGCTTTCAACAGTTTTAAAACATTTTTCTACATCTAAATTTTTATGTGGTCTACTGGCTGTACCTCATGAAGGTTTTTCCGTCTATTTCTGCAAAGTTCTGCTCAGCAAAATTAATACGATCTTGCGTGCATCGTTTCCTTGCAAAAGCTTTATTTAAACGTATCATTTTTTTCTCAAAATGTAATAAAAATCCTGATTTTTCATGTAATTTGTGAAGACAAAATATATAGTGAGACTATTTTGCAGTAGTATTTTGAAATTTTTTCACGGACGTAACTCAAACCTGCGTGCACCGTACGTTAGCAAATTGCCGGGCGAAGCCCGGTAAATTTGCTAGTTGATTTTAAAAAGCGGATTAGAAAAGCCCCTGCAATAATGCTTCTCCCATTTTCCATATTCAGGTTTACATGCTGCTGAAATTGGCCAAAAAATTACTGGAACGAAGTATTTATGTGTGTAGTGTGTTTGAATTTTAAAAAAAATTAATTTTAAGGCCCAAATAATTTTTTTAATTCAGTTGCCCGTTAATTACTGTAAAAATGAAAACTCCCTGCACAAAAAATACCTTAATGATCGATCAAAACCTGATTTTGAAATCTGAAATTGCTGGAGAATTATGCCATGAACAATATTCCCAGCCCTAGGATTGTATTGACACACACGGACAATCGGAATTACGTCTGTCTGTTCAATTCCGACTTTTGATGACAGTTTGTTGCTTTAAATCATACAACCTGATTACTTTAACTAATAACAAACTTAAAATAACTCTAAAATTAAAATTTGCTCAAAAATTTATTCTGCCTGGATTGCAAAATTATTCAAAAACTGTGGCAGCCAAAGTTGTATAATTCCCTAGAATCAACAAACTGATTCAAAAACATACATATGTCTCATTTTAAAATTAGTCATTTTTTGAATTTTGTTATCCCAGTAACCGGCAAAAATTAATCATTGCCAAATAACTTTTGAATGTAAAAGCTCTATTTTAATTTTGAAATTCCGTGCACACACACGGACGGACACACGGAATAGCGTCGATTATGTTATGATGATTTAATTTGAACTTTTTTATTTAGCGGATGTTCATACTTATTCCAGATTTTATTTATGATGGTGACTTGGTGAACGTAAACTTTAAGTCGATATTGAAAAAATCTTTGGAGTTAGATTGTGTAAGGGACAATTTTCTGTCGCTGCTGTATAATTTGAACAATCCATTTCAATGCTGCACTAACTAACGAACTAGCGTAGTTCAATGCATGGCTCCTTCTTCTAGTCCTTTTTAAGTTATGATCAAAGCAATCAGGTTTTATATCATTGCTATGTTCCGCTACATTTTTCCTATCGAAGCCAAAAGTGCATCCCTCAAGAATGCTTTCATGTGTTTCAGTCAACCGTGCCCAACGTATAATGCAGTTACAGCGTTCATATGGACTTTGAAGTTTGAATTATCCATGATTGATACTAATTTTGGAATGAAAACCAAACCAAGTTTACATTCGAGTCTTGAAATTTCTTGATTTCAGAGCTGTATAGAAATAGACTTAACGAAATATGAACAAGAGTTAAGAAAAAATCCTGTTTGTACTCATGATGGCTTGAAAAAGTTTATAATCGGATTCAAAGCTTATTTGCTCAAAAAATTTCGCAAGCTCAAAAGTATGATGCAGTTATGTGTTTCAATTGAAGTTGACAATAAGAATGCAAAACTTTTTCTATAAGTAAAAGGAGCTTGTTAGTTACGCAGCTTCAGCTTTTAGTTATGGTTGGTTAGTTTAGTTGTGCATTTTGTCAAACTTTTTGACTATTAAAAAAATATTTAGGATTTTATTAGATGCATTGTCAATATTAGGCAAGTCAATGAAACCCAAAGCCTTATTTAAGAGTTCTTGAGAAGTCTGAAAGAAGAAGATGTCTCATTTTTCAATGATCCACAAATTTTCTGAGTACGGTTTTCATGAATGTTTCTTTCATGAAATTTACAAACGATGATTTAAGAAGCCCCTGCAATAGTGCATTCATATTAAAAAACTGACCTGTCTTACCAATGGCCACAGTTAATTGAACTCTGAAATTATCAATGTATGTTGGAAATATATTGTCTTTGGTTTGGTCACTGCTATAATTGTATGGAACACGATGCAAACAAGGTATAGCTAAAGCTTTCTACCCTGAAAAATGAATGAAAAAATCAAACAAGACGACAAAATGTAGTAATTTTTTAATGTGACGCTATGTCAATTATTTCACTGCATGCTGAGTACGATCACCAACATTGGTTGGCTTTCTCTGCGTACGCTATTGGATTGGATTTATTTTCTTTTGAAAAGAAATCAGTAGTTAGTTCAAAGAAACTGAAGGAACTTGGATGCGACAAACTATTGATGTTGCAGAGAGTTAATACAAGATGTTCTTGCTAGTTTATTACCCCTGACTCACTAACTAACTAAGCAAAGATGCAGTAGTCCATACAAATCCCTTAATACGAATTCCTAGAGCTCTTGATGACATAAAGGAACAAAATGAACGGCCCCAAGCCGCAACTTCTCGACTCCATCTTTCAGCTTATAATTGGGACTCAAGTTGTGAATAAAATGTCAGGTTTAATGAGAGCCCCATCCATACTCACTAGCGAACACAAAAATTTGTCTAGATATTTCATCGTATAGATAGGGACAGCAAGAAATTAAATGAATAAATTGTCTAGTTAGTTGACTGCATTACACGTTTTTGTAATTGAAATTCTGCCACGAGATATGTGTCGTGGTTGCTTTGCAAATTGGCTTTAATTGCCGCAACTTTTTTTGGATAGCGTGTAATTCACCAGTTACAAGATTTACAAAAAATACATAAGCAATGCGAAATCAAATATGTGCTAGATTTTATGGTAACGGGTCAACACATTTTTTTACTTGTAATTACTCTTCTCCCATGTACAGCAAATACAAAAACACTTTTCTTGCATGTTTTGACAAATCTCATTGCAAGAACGACAAGATTAACGACTAACGACAGTTTACAGATCCAACGTTTGCAAACAAAGGTCTATGAATGTTAGCAGGTGCGTACCAAACAATGATGCTACACCGTACTCAACCAACTAACTAACTGCAGTTATGAAAGAGATTTCCTTTTTCCATCTATTACAGTTTGTCGTATGATAAGCCACACAAAACTATAACTAACAAAGACACGTCTTTTGTTCAAATGGAGAAGAATTTATTTTATTGCATTTGTATAGATACAAACAGTATCTATTATTTATTATTTTTACTATACACTAACATATTATTCGGAACAACTTAATGTACTGGATGCCAGACATGTTGCAAATACACAAAAGGAGTGGTTTTCCTTCATTTTTGTTGTTCGTTAAAATCCTTATAATCTCTTCACTCACCTTGCTTATGTACCCCCACAGTGACAGTTCTCATCGCATTCATTCAAAGACTTTTTTCTTACCATGTATAGCTAATGTACGCCTTTCTTTGATTTTTTGCCTTCTGTTTGTGTACTCTGTACCCAACTAAAGCGCGTGCAATTTCTCGCTGCTTCTGACAGGCATACAATTTTTTGGCGATTCCACAGAGAGCACTAAATCACTTGTATATCATGTTTCGCTTGTTCTCGCACTATAGCTAGCGTAGCGTGTACCCTATGGGATTTAAATCGGAGAGAAAATAAGGCAAGAGACAATGTGTGTTTTTTATATTATAAATCTGTGCGTGTTCCTGTCTCTCCATTTTCCATCTGTAAATTAAAATGGGGGAGAATCCCCTTGTATTTTCACTAATATTGAATAAAAGAAGAGGATTTTTTTCTCGCTGCCATTATAATAGGAGTGAGAAATGTTTTGTGTGGGCGAACAACATGCATACTACATGTATTATTCTCACCAAATCACATACGTTGAGTAAACAATTCTGTCAATCCGTCAGCTGGAATGTTCGTGTCCTATTGCAGCTTTTTGTGTTAGTTCAACAGCGGAAGAAATATAGGTTTTTCTGGACTATTTTTAACCATCCAGCCAGAGAGAAAATATCGGGAACACCGAACCACATCAGTAAAAAATATATTACATGGGGCCATGTAAATGTGTCAATCACTAAAATATACAAAATCAAAGAAAACGAAAAAGATATTTCTGCCGTCTACGTTCTGCTATATACACCTCATAACATGATTATTGCCTACAAACTAACTAAATAGCGAGCACGTGGAACGAAAAAAGGTGCATAATTTCTCTACTTGTAGTACTTTTAGAAAATTTGCTGACCACGAGATTTGTAGTAGCTGAGAACATTGTTGAGAAGACAAATGAAGAAATGAAGAAAAGGCTAGGAATTCCAGTACAGCTATTGATAGAGAGGGTTCTTGTACTTACTTGGCTACTTAAGTAGTACTATATACGCCTTTCTTTACGAGTAAATAATGGAGTCCAAGAGAACCAACAAAAAAAATGGCCGAGTATGGTTCTTTTTTTTACAGTTAGGACGGGAATCCATTCTATGTTGCATTCACACAGAGAAAACATATCTTACGAGAGTAAATAAAAATAGGATTCGGGAACATTGAGAGTGAGGAGTAAGAACGAGATGGGGAAATCTTTTACTTATTCTTACTCTATATTGAGCTTGAATGAAAAAAGTATAGAGTTCTAACTCTAAACTAACCGGTAGTGTTCCTGTACAGCTATGAGATCATAGCATTACTTACAACTCACATGGACTTTAATAGTACCACTGTCTAGTCTAGGCTATATTGTATTCACGATAAAACAACATTATCTGTAATGCCACACATGCCGGATTTTATTCCGTTAGCGTCTGAGCAAATAATATTGTAATTGGGTTCTGAATACAGTTTTTTGAAAGGCTATGTATGGAAATCTAAGTATCAAATATGATGCATCTTTACAGAATTTAAATTCAAAACTTTACAACGAAAAAAATAAAAGTAACCATACAATGAATACTTTGATCATGCTTTGGTAAATTTAACAGTTCTTTTCAAAAGAGACTAAAGTAGTCAAAAAGCAAAGTAATGAAACAGTCATAATAATTCTATCTAATAAATAATAGTCACTATTTAATAATTACTTGGAACCTTACCAACATAAAACTAATGGTTAACTCCACCTAACACCTGCACACAAAGTTTCAATAAAGTTTTTCAGGCTTTTTTTCTCACACTGCTCTGCTGTTAAATATTCTGCCATGTGTTTTTATTCATGACATTACATACCGACCCAAGGCTACCATTTTCTCTTGTTTTTCTGTATATAATCATAACTTGTGCCTTCATCCTTGAGAGAGCTTATATTGGTGCCTCATAAATTTGCTCGTTGAGTGAAAAATTGGCAGCAACCAGCACCATAAGGATTTACCACCACATTATTGATAACATGGGATGATGAAAAATGTTTAAAACAAAGGGAGTTGGTACAAAACTTGTAGCGAGTCCAGGTTCTCTTTGAACCATCAAATTTTCTCTCTTTACAGATGACTATAGTAACAACGCACAGAGTAAGAGTGGATAAAAAGTTCCTTATGCTTGTAAATGCTTCCAGGCTTGGCTATTTGTTAGTTACTTTTAGTTCTTACTTACCCTCTGACTGGACTCTGGATGTGAGCAATCGGTGGGCTATATTCGACAATGGCCGTAACTTTTTAGTTGTAGTAGGCTTCGCCTGAGACCAATGAGCCATAATGCTTGTCACTACCATAGCTTTTCCCGGATAACAAAACCTTGCCCAGTGGACCAGGCATGGAAAAATTGAATGGATCTATTGAAAGTACTTTAAATACACGTATGCCCAAAATGCACTCCACTAATGTTTTTCCACGGGATGGATAGCTGGTTAGCTGGTGAATGCAAAAGGCGTTCAAAGAAAACACATTGAGTGTGACATAGTGGAATATCCCGTATTCTAACAACTCGCAGTAAAAATAAAGTGCTCTGGTGAAATGCTTGTTATAGACGAAAACTCACTTTTCGAATAAGAACATGCAATTGTTTCGGAAACTATTGGATGAGAAAATTATACAGCAGTATAAATGCTAATTATGATTGCAAAGTGTCCTTTGTCGCAGCTGTTGCAATATGTTAGTGATAAAAAGAATTTGAAGAAAATTCTAAGCCAAGGAAAAGACTAAAAATCGGTATTTTCCAGAGGAGTTGATAAATACGAAGCTATTTAAAAGTGGTCACAAAAGTAGCTTTTGTAAATCAGTAAGAGTGTCTTCTCTTTGATTTCCCACGTTCCGATTCATCTGCTCTCCATTGCAATTTCTCTCATGCATTATATCTTATCATTATATATATGTAAGTAAGTAAGATTGGAGAGCATTGTCCTCATTTATGGGAATCTGAAGCACTTGTTTTGCACTGACGTGTAAGAAATGAGCTAGATAGATATTTCACGATTATCTAAAGTATGCGTTGGATTTTCTATCGTACATTCCAGAGTAGTCTACATTAGTTATGACTCCCCTTTGAGTGACTGAGAAAATAGGGGTCACATTTTTCTATTTTACTAAAAGTAAAATATGCATTCCTTTTAAAAGTTGATGCTCATCCCGGGAGCATCATTCAGAACAAATGGTCCTGTGTTATTGAATACACACCGTGCACTAGAGTAGAAAGCCCTGTATTGATATTTACATAATATACGTGATCCCATAAATTTTGTAGATACTTCCCTTTTATAGCCTGACCACTTGCCCTATGGTGTGTGTCGAATAATGAGAATTTACCGTGACAGGCGTGAAAAATATGAATGGACTCACAGCATGAATCTAACGGGAACTGGTGTATAGTTGGTTCAGTTGAAAGGGAGAAAACACTTTTCCCCCAGGTCGAATGAAATTTTATCCTTACTCCGCTTGCTTGAAACGTGTAATAAAATAAACAGTGAGCAATAACTAGGACCACCGGAACTGTAATCAACTGTTTTCCAGTGGAAATTCAACTCATCTGGACAAAAGCAGGAGATTAATATATTATATGCACTATGTGAACATAAATACAATAACAACTCAAAGCAAGAGGCAAACTCAATTTACAAATCATAGTAACCAAACGATAATAGCTTTTACTTTCCTTTGCTTTCATTATGAGAGTAAACTCATTTGAATTGGCGAATTTCATATTGCTCTTCATTAGCACAGGATGCAAACAGGAGTAGTTAGTCGCTCATCAATATGTATAATTCATTCATTATAGTGTCGACAAATGCGACATGTAGACTTTGACACTTGTTTAGTCTGGATTCCACCGTTTGTGTATAAAATTTGTCAATCTATAACGACGGGATACCAACCATACCATCTATAATAAAAGCACGTAAGATTAGCTACTTACTAATGAATGAATCAAATTTATGTGTTCACAACACACCAATCTAATACATTAGCTAAGTTACGTGCTCAGACTAATGTGTGGTTCTTCTGAAACCCCATTTTCAAAATAGTGGAAAACATTTCAAGAATTAAGTGCGCTGTTCCATAGTAAAATACACATTTTTCTAGACTTCATCTATACAAAAGTAATATCCAATTTACAAAAGAGCTGGTAATAGTTGGAGTTGGAGTCACTACGTGTATCCCCCTGACGGATTTATGGCACCATTTATTTCGTTATTCACTGGAAACAAGAAAGTGCATTAAAAAAGTAACACTCCATTTGTTTGTCTTTGATATCTGCAGTAGGATTTGTATTCCCTTTCAATTTGAAAGTTTGGAAAGTTATAACTAAAGCAAAAACTACTATAAATATATTTGACTTTTTCAATTTTACCTATTCCTTCCCTATCTTCATTATACAATCCTATAAAAACGTTGCATTATTTATTTCGAACCACAAATACTTACTAAACTCCCTACATTTAATTCCTCTCTCTGTTTCATCATTCTACACAGTGCGGGAGAAAGAAAAGTAGTCTTATTAAAAACTCTTGTCAACATTCCTTTCACCTTTGTTCCTACGAGCTAGGAATGCACTGGAACTCATGGGAAGACGATCCGTGAATGAGAACCTACTCCTGGCTCACTGCGTACACAAACGAGTATATGCACTCACCACGTAAATCACAATGGTTTATAGGCTGTGTGAAAGTCACGGACGGTGAGACTCATACATGATCCTTTTAATGTGGAACGTCCTCTATGTCTTCTCGCCACCACTTCTATAAGAGTTTGTTACAAATGAAAAGAGCGAGAATGAGAGAGTGAAAAAACGTAAAGAGGGGGAGATAAGAAAGAAGAAATAGTATATATGTGTGGGAGAATGTGAAAGAGAGGATATATTTCTTGGATCCCACACTTCCATACATTCTTGCACACACGCAGACACACACAAAGTACATTAAGGGATGGATATAAAGTTGAGGACATTTATAAATAGGACAGTTTGCTTGCCTTTTAGGAGAGAACTCTTGCGGGCCTTCTGTATCTTCCTATATGTAGATGAACATCCAGAGAGACTTATCGCCTTTCTTTTTAAAGGAGAGCCCACGAAAAACATGTTGGTTGGTTGATTTCACTCACCCCGAAAACTTGAGAAGAGTTCGGAGTAACTTTTGTTTATTCTGTGGCTTCTCAAAGAAACTTGAGTACTGAATTCACATAATAGCTGGTTGCCAGTGGTGCGTACAAGGCGTTCAAATGAAACCAAAAGCCAGATTATGAGTTTCCATTGCCTGTGGTGTATAATAATTTAAGAATATTGTGATTGAGATTACATCATGGAGCATTAGAAATGAATGAAAAACAAACTTTTTGCATTTTGAACTTGAACGAATTGAATAGTGTTTGGACCCGATGGGAATGAAAAGGGAAATAATACTGTTATACAGCAAGTGGCAAGCTTTACATTGCTGAAGATAATGAACTCTTTTAATATCAAATCAGTATTGTATGAACTATGAAGGAGACAAAACACATTGCTAAATATTTTAAAGTTCAGCTGGTTTAGTCACTCAAGTGAGCCATTAGTATTTCACGTCAGTGTGTAGGTACGTTATGTCATTTATTTTGAGAGCAGGAATAATTTCTGATTTATGAGTGAGGTCAAAAGAGTGAATGAATCATTTGTTCTATTCAGTTTGCAAACAAAAAGATTTTGGATCTTTTCATTCCCCCCTCGTCTATCATCAAAATATTCTGCCGCTATACTACTTTCGGTACTTTTTAACAAAATTAAAAACTAAACTCTGTATCACGTTTGAAGCTAAGTTTTGCAAAGGATTCAGGCAAATTTTGCGAGCTGGCAAGACAGGCTAAAATTAATTCTTTCTTTGATACCACCAACACAGCTTATCCATCTGAAAATCATCTCATTGAGATTTTAATAAGTTCTTGAACTGTACATTGTTTCCCATAGCTCTGAGCACATCCCAATGATTATCAACTTGTTCCACAAAGAAAATATTATGCAATATTATTAACGATTTAGGAAACAAGAGTCTTTCACTGAAAACCAATTTAGTTGACTCCATAGGGCATCCGCTCGCTCAGTTTCTTCATTTCGGTGCCTAACGAAGTGTACACTCAAGGCAACAAGTTCACTTTAACTCGTCAGCTTTTAATACATGATGGATAAGATGCATCAAGAAAGTCCTTTGATCCCAATAAATAGTCATTTGGATCAGACGAATGACTGACTAAATGTGAAAGGGCTTCGTTTTCAACGCATTATGATAACAGGAGGAAATTCTACAAATAGCTATCTACTGTAACAGCGACAGCGGAAGAAGAGTTGCATGATAAGTGAATAGATGTGCACTATCAAAAAGAAAGATGAAAATGAAATAGTACTTAAAGATGATAATGATCAGTGGAGCGTTCTTTCAACAATTTAATGAAAATGCAGAATTCAATCATCATTGTTATTCCCATCCTTTAATTTTATTATATAGCCTGAAATGTATTATTAAATGTTTTTGTTTTCGTGTGTGCTCACTCAGATTCTGATTCCACCTGAGTTAACTTAGCAAATGTACACTCACTGAACTTATTTAACGTGACTCGCCGATTGTTGTGATTCTCTTTTTTGAAAGACAGATAGTTTATTGTTATATAGTTAGTTAGTTAATCAGTTAGTGAATTTTAATTTATTAAAAATTAGCTACCAAAACAGAATTTTTTTTACCACAATTTAAATAAAGGATCAAGTTGTAGGACAGGGTCGAGTAGGGTAAGCGGATTTCCTCCATCGAACGACACCTCACTTTCTGTGATTCAAAAATTCACCAGTTTGGAAGAACACAATTTTGTTGCTTGTTTACAATTTTCTAGAAACAGTTTAGAGGTAAATTTTTTTGGTTTTGTATATATTCAATTTGCTGCTACAGCCACAAATTTTTATCTGCACACGTAGTCCGCGTAGTCTACTTCTGTCCATAAAAGTACGCTTCAGACTTCACACAGCACAAAACTATGGGGATCCACCTGAACAGCTCGTAAATACTTGTGTACTCTATTCTCAAAACTCAAACGGACGTCGAATACACACAAATGCATGTCCCATAGCATTGCATTCCCTCCGTTTCAATTCTGCTCGGACTATATTTGTGTACTCAAATGGACCGATCAGGACCTTGTTACCGCACAGTTGCAGTATAGAATCGAAGTACTCAAAGTAGATTTAGAATAAGTCCATGGGGGACCGTCACACTTGTGTCAATGAAAATTAACCAACACCATTCCCTGATAGAGCATTAAAAACTGATCAAAATACGCCATTTTTCAAAAAACTCTGTTCACTTGTTTCGGAGATATACACCCCTAAACCGAAAACTTTGTTTCCGTGCGATATAATGCAAATATTATAGTTAAACGAAGCAATTAAATATTCAGCTGGGAGATGTGATTTCAAAATTTTGTAGTATTACTTAAATTATCCATGTAGTCTGTTGTATATTAACACATATCCATATCTACTGTGAAAGCGAAGCTCAGCTGTTAGTTTGGGACTTGATATTCAATCCTGTTCATACTCTGTCCTATAGCTTGGGAACTCATCATATGTTCTATTTTATGTTTATGTTTATGTGCTATTAGCGAAAATCCTATCCATCATTAGAGAAATACAGTTCAATCAATTTTATTAACCAGAGAATGGAAGCATTCCCAATCAAAATATTCGTTCATACGATGGACAGCTTGAAATACAATCCTTTTCTACATGTAAGAATGTTTCTGCGATTACTTGGTTTCAACAGGTATTTTTTACAAAACTAATGTTTTGCAACAGCTGCGCATCTAAATGAACTTTGAGAGTCTGACTCTTCTAACAACAAGAATTTTTTTCATACTATAATAACTGTATGCACGAAAAAGATATGCAAATTTTGGATGCAAACAACGAGTTATTGAAATTTTATTCTAGTGAAAATAGAGAATCTGCAAAATTGAACGACTTTTCATGCACATACTACCAAGAAAGTTTTTTTCATGAACGAAGAGGGTATAGAGTGTAACATATTTTGTTCGGTGAATTGAAATATAAATGGTTGAATTCCTGTAGAAAATGGCTTGCTCATTCAAAACAGTTAAAGGGTATATGGAATACTGTCCAGGCGAGCAATTTTTTGTCCTCAAAGCAATTTGCTTGTGACTGAGAAAGAAAGTAGCAAGGAACAAAGAGGTACAAAGAAAGCATATACCATTGTTATGAAAACATCAGCAAACACTTATTTTTTCTCTACATAAAATGGAATGACTGCGTTCCATTACTTTTGAATGTAGCAGAAAAAATAAACGCATGCAGGTAGGAAATCAAAATATGAGTAGGTAAATAAATGTAAACAGGGAGAAACGAGAAAATCAAGTTGATCATAACCTGATTGAAATTATACATAGCCAAATGTGTAGGTGATGCATTCTTTGAAATGAAGAATGAAAGAAAATAAATAGCCCGTTCACTGGAATTGCAAAAAGTATTTATATTTCGTTTCGTAAGAAGGAAAAAAACACACTATAGAAATAATGAAATCAAGGGGTAGATTCAACACTAGCAATACAATAAATAATATTATTGCAAAATTATATAACTAGGTTAAAGGGGATATGGCAAAGAGAGTTTGTTTGTAGCTATAGCTAGAGAAAATAAGAATGAAGGATGCAAACAATACTAGATCTTATCGTAAAATTTAGTTAGACAATAAAAACACGAAATGTTTTGTTGTGGAAAACTCTAATAAAAAGATGAGAGCCAACGGGGATACGTACACACACGGGAAAAAAAGTGTGCTTGTGTGTATGATTCCAGATTCAGATTGTACAACAGTTGAAATAACCCGAATGAATAAATGGATAAGGTTAAAGTACACACACTGGGAATAAACAGTAGGGAGGCATAACACAGATTGTTAAACCTATGCCTAACTGCAACAATGAAGGGAGACCAGTAAAAGGAGAAAGTGGGAAAACATTCAGGTTGTATGTCTCAAAAAACAGCCTATGGCTAGTTTGAAAAGGCAAGAATTAGATAATGCTTTTAGTTTGCATTAAGTAGATCTATAGTATGGATTTAGAAATCTGCAAGTCTGAACTACAGATCCAAACTTTATTAATAAAAGTCCAAGACAATGGCAGTTATTGCTTATTTTTGTTGTGTAGTAGGTTATGTAAAGTTCTTTTTTTAACTTTCTCCTCTGAAATGATGAAACTTTTGTTTACAATACGTAGTACGAATAATTTCCCTTTTATTATCTTGGTTGTCTGTTGAATTTTAATTTTACGGGTTTTCTAAATTCTTCAAGTTAACTTAAACACGCACAGTTTTTTGCATACTGGGAGATTTGAACAGTTGTAATTGGGTTAGCTGCATATTTTAAAGTTGGAGCTTTTGGGTGAATCTCAGCAGCGCTTGTAGTATGTACAAATAGAATTAAGCATACAATGTTGAATATTTTAGTTTTATTAGCAACATGAATTAAATAATGTTGCTGGCATTACTTGCATGTCTCACATTCTTCTGTAATGAGCTTTTTAAACGAAAATTTTGAAAATTTCTTGTTGTTATAAAATGTACGGGTTTGTTTAGTAGTAAATGGAAACCAGAAAACTTATTACGATTAGGGAAGTTGCTTTGGATTCCAGAAGTTCCATCGCATTCATTAAATTAAAGGAATTCTGCATATTATTCTTCAACTTACTTTTTGTAATGTAAATATTCTCTCATTAAGTATTGTAATGTATTGAAGGAAATCTCAGAGTTTTTTCCCTCCAATGTTTTGTTGTGTACACAAAGTTGCAAACTCATGCAAACACAATTTATGTTCAGGAAAACAGACAATCATAAGAAATTATTTCTCACCAACAAAGTCAGTCATCAAATTAAATGCCATATTGAGGCCAAATTGAACTTTTCCTAATCCCTAATTTTCATTCAAATTTGGCTAAAAAATGTGCAATATAACTTGTACACTCTTGTAAAACGTAGTGTATTAGTTTCTCAAGGGATTGATTACTAACTATGACTCTATATTATCTATATATTAATACCTAAACCTACATAAAATACAAAGTCAAACAGCCTGAATAATTGTAAAGCATTTAAAATTCAAGTTATGAAAATACTGATCATGTAAAAACAGACATGCTTTCTTAAAGGAACACACATTCTTAACCTTGATTCCACTAATTTCTATATTCTTACTACGCACCCAAATCTTATGCAAGAATTAAATAAAAACAATGTTAAATCGTTGAATTAATTCCGTGCACATGCTTCTTGCAATCCGACGAGTAGCGTTGAAAATTAATTGCACATATAAGACACTCACGCACTCATTAATGATTCCTTTCTACACTAGCATAGAAAAAACAGCAGATTGAATTGCCTGGATGATTAGGCCCGAAAAGCTTTCCCAGTTTGTTAAAATATTTGCATGAATTTAGCATTTGCCCATGCCCCATGATGGTTTATACTGGGCACAGGAAGTCCATAAACTGTCCTTTAGTAGTACTAGTTGGAAATCTTTATAGAAATGATGGCTCTCTTAGAGTTCTAGTGTGATTACCCATTAGAGGTTCACACAAGAGTAATTTTAGAACGTGACGATGCTATTAATTACATGGGAAAGCTGCTCCTTTGTTCACGGAAGAACATCTTTACTGCTATTCTACTAAAGGAAATAAAAGCTGCCTAGATCATTTCTCCTCCCGTTTTCTCTCTCTCTCTCTCCTGAGAAATGCTAACAAACTTGTTTTTCTGTTTTCAGTCCATGTACACACTTTAGTCAGTTCAAGAGCCTTGTCACTTTATCTGTATGAAGTAGCTCGGTATGTGTTTGTTTATAGTAACAGAGTGTTTCTAGCTAACTAACTATACGCAATCAGTGGTTATAACTAACTAACTATACGCATTTATAACTAACTAACTAACCATACGCGTTTATAACTAACTAACTATCTTTACGCGATCAGTGATTATAACTAACTAATTTAATAGTGTACTGTAGCTAGAATGAAACAATATGATGACACATACTTTTAGTTGGTTTGTCTGTTTGATTTAAGTTGACCACTCACAGTCAGAGATTAGATGGGAGATGTCAAATTACAATTAAGGGAGCTATCTAATCACATTACGGCATCAAAGTGAGACCTCTCCCTTTCATGTGTATGTTTGTAAGACAAGTCTTTGACATTGTGTTGCAATCAGTATGTGACCCTCTGGCGATTCTTTTTGAAGCTGTGAGTAGAATTAGTTTTTCTGTCTGAGTCGTTTTATGTGTTGTCTAGTTTTAGTTGGTTAGTTATTGAAGTGAGTAGGTGTCACACTTTTTAACGCACTGTTTTGGGTTTTAGGAGGTTGTGAAAGGGAGTGAACCCAGAAGAAAGTTTGGTCAACATTGGACTCATTTTAATAGTGGTGTCTAAAAATCACTGAGATGTATGTACTTACTAACTAACTAACAAAAGTTTTTACTTAGTTTAATGATATGCACGGAGATGGGGAATGGTTGATAGAATGGTATGCACATGATAGGACATAACAAACCTTTTAGCTAAATAGGCCTGAGATGGGAAAAGTTAGGGTTGATGATGACTACCACTTGAGATTTATTTTTTCGACTTTTCAAGTTTGGGGTTGCGGCTACAATTAAAATTGCTTTTAATTTAAGGATGAGAAAAGTTCAATATGCAAACATGACGAATTCATGGATTTGGGGTTCAAAGGAAAATGAAAGTTTTTGATAAAAATTCGTACTTTATTATTATCGGAGATTTCCAAAAAAATTGCATGCTATGATCAGTGGATTCAAATTTTTTTTGAATATTTCAACCTCATTAGGCTCATAGATCACACATGGTGGGAAAGCAAAATATTTGCGAAGTTATATACACGGTATATCCAAAGCTTTTGATAACTCAATTTATTGCGGACAAAAGTTTAGGAAGTTGAAAAAACACAGCTTTCGTTTTGATTTACGTATTCAATCTGGTTCAAACTTAACCGAAGACGGCACACTTTCATTCCAATTATGATGCGTTCCAAAAAAGCAATAGGCCTGGAGTAAAGACGATAGATGTGCTGTGTACATACCTCAGACTATTTGCTCATCTTCATCTTGCTATTCAAACTTAATCCATTAAAAAGTTAACTTGAGCTCACTCTGTGTTTCACTTTGCCAAGAAAAATTGCTCAACAAGTAAGAAGACAGGGAAGTTCTAAAGGAAATTAAAAAAAACTTGTTCTATTTGCGTAGTATAAGCATAGCAAACTTAGGAGTGTGCTAATAATTACTTACTAATGAATGCCATATGTCATTATATATAATTTTAGCTTTTGCTTTTGATGATTATGATCAAAAAGACAGAAAAAATATCTGAATGAATTTGTAATGAAACTACCTGACTAAAGTAGACCTGTTTTTCGCTAACTTTGGGAAATGATGAAAAAATATAAATGCATAGAGAAAACTATAGGCAAGTTTTTATTCACCTGTTGTCTGTTGAATTGAATTGAATAGCAGAGCACAAGTATAAGGAAGTAAATTGAATTAGCTACGATTGCAGTGCAGTTAAAATATTGCATAGGTGTCCCATTAATAAGACTGATGAAGAACAATATCAAATATTTCACTCAAATATGGTAGCCGCGTGCGAGCTTTTTCTGTACGAAAACTGAATAGAAATTGGATTAAGGGGCAACCACAGAATCTCAACTTGGATCCATCTTAAACACTGCCAACTAACCAGCATTAAAAAGTTTTGTGCTGGAGAATTGGCTAAAGTAGAACCATTTATAGCATTCTTATAAAGCAGCATTCAACAATATTTCGTACACTAGGACATAATTCATCTCCTTTTTATCGTCTCTATAGTGCAATAAAGGAAGTTATCTCGTCTCTTGCCTAGTTTTAATGGCTCCGTGGAGTAAAAAATTAAAAGAATTATGTGTGTGGCTTAAAGCTAATCATACCATTAAAAGTTCTTTCACAGTTCAGTCAGGTAAATAGTATACAGTACACAGGAACTACTAACTGTACTAACCATATAATAAGATTATCTCAAAATAAATAATACGAAAAATTGGTTTCATATAAACTGCTCTGTATATACTATCTATACTTTACGTCTAGCTATTGTACAGCAAAGAACATTGAAATATTGCACGATATATCAAGATCGTTTGGTTTCTTTCAACGTAACTTTAATCACAAATAAAAAATGCATTCATACAATACAAAGCTATATATTGATTCGTCGGGGAAAAAAGTTTAGAAGCTTTCTTTAAATTGTTTGATAGGAAACTATTTTTCACACATTTTCTGCTTGCATTGTCTATCGACAATGTTTTCTCATTTTCTCATTCCTTTTCGTGTGTATTTTACTTGATCCTTTTCTGGAGATGCTACAGCCTTATGGGTGCAAAAAAATAAAGGAGCCGGAAAAAAGCACTTTTTATCCATTCCTTCAGCAAACATATGTCTGTCCACAGCCTCTATTAGTCTTCATTATAGTGAAGAGCTGTGGTGACAAATATCTGGGATTTACGATCGTAATCACCCACAACTTTCTTTCCATTTTCCTATCTTCTTCTTTTCCAAGTCTTACCTACATATGTATGTGTAGTTGAAGCAAGCAGTGGTAACAAAAGCTGTGAAGGGTTATACTTTGTATTTATGGGTGTTTTCTTTGAATTTATGTACAGTAGGAATCCATGTGTATGAATACATGAAGTGAGTCCGCATTCCGTATATTATTGTTCACGACAAAAGACAAATGTGCCCAGTGGTTTACACATTAATATTATGTTGTTGTACCATTTCAGTTGTGCTACAAACTTTCTTCAACTGACAAGACTTAATTCATTCATAGGAGTTGACATGTAATACTATAATACTTTTGCTGGAGAAAGCTATCTATTTATAGTTAGTTAGTTGGTTAGTAATTCTTAGTTGGTTACTTTAGAGTGATTCATACGATTTTTAAGCTAAACAGGCTTTGTAATTTGACACTGTAAAAAACATGTGGCTTTTTTTGCAAAAAAAAAAGATATTTACGTAGCCTGTGAAGATAAAAGTTGGGATTTGTAGTCGCGCAATATGGTTTGTAAGGGTTAGGGAGAATGCTATGCTATTTATTGAAAACTTTTCCTATCTCTCAGGAAATATGAAAGGGTTCAAGACAATAGATTGTTATTTTTAGTCGCTTAGAATACTAGAGTACAAGTAATTCCTGAAGAGTGAGCACTATTGTCTTGCTAGTTAGTTATTTGCTTTTGTTGGAGACAAATGGCAACAAAAGAAGATGCGGTCTTGAAATATTGTGGTTGATGTAATGCTATGGTAATTAGTGGGGATACAAATGGTTGACTCATTTAAAAGGACTCCCTATGCTTGCTGACATCAGTTGTGAAGTAAATGAAGATTTAGGAACCATTTGAAAAGGCCGTTGATATGTTTTGTAATTAGAAGTAGCCAGTGTTGCGTGAAATATTTCTCTTTTTCAAGGGGAAAGAGAAAGTCAAAGAAAGATTAAAAGGAGGAATTTTATTTTCAAATTTTTTCACAAGGATCCTTAAGTCTTTAAAAAGTTATATACTTACAGGCATAGAGTATAGAATAGTGTTTGTAGTTAAATATACAATAGTACTTTGCTTTATAGTTGAATGCAATGAAAAGAACTATTATGTTTGCTTATATTACTGTGCGAGGAAAATGAAACCATGAGATTTGGAAAGTAAAATGTTCACTAAAGTATGTAAATTCCGGGTATTCACTAGACGGCTTATGTTTAAAATTTTAAGGGACCAAGCCCGTGTGTTAGTGGTGACAAACAGCTTACAGGACAGTTCCTGCTGAAACAACATTTCCAGTGGTTATTAATCCAATGCGTTATTCAAATTTCATGAGATGTGTAATCCGCATCTTTCGCTCAAGTAGTAAAAGAAGAAACTCCCGCCTGATTAATACGGTAATTTAATCCTCCCATAAACTAGTGAAGAAAATTAGTTCTGGTCGGGAAATGATCACCTGATTACCTAATTTACCGAAACCACTGTAAAGAGGCTGAAGTATTTAATCGGATCACCCAAAGTTGGCCACAAACAGAATAAAATTCACTACTAAAACTGTATTTCAACGGTAGGGTAGCGAACTTCAAAGCAAAAGATTCGGAACAGCATGATAAAACCTGCAAATTCAATAAACGCTTTTATTACGAGGGCAGCTCTATCAAACTGAAGTAACAAACTGCCGTTTTCATATTTTGTAATGTGTAATGTGTAGGGCTGTGAGAGTTTAAGTGACAATAAAATTTTCCATATCCCAAATAGGCACACGGTACACGTAATGACGTGGTTTAGCGTTTCCTTCATTATCCATGGTTAATGAAGCTAATAACTGTATAACTATGTTTCAAAACGTGCTCGAGAAGATGCAAATGCCAAACTACGCTTTACATTGGATACACGCACGCATTAAGTTTGATTGCTTCCGAACACCATAATAACTGGATAATGTATGCATGTATAAATGAACCACTAGTCTGTGTCCTGACATCAGTCACTAACTAACTATTACTACACTGAAATGATGTTATTGATGAATGAGGGAAGCATCCGTTCTTTCAGAATACCAGTTTTCAAAGTACTAACACCTTTTAGGCCATTTGAATGATGCATATACGTAACAATTAATGTATTTTGGTTTTCAAAAGTGGATGTTGATTGGTTTACTTATTGTTCCTTCCTGCATTCTGCATAGGAAGCACATAGGAAGGACGTAATGAACGAATTGTTGTACATCATTTATACGATTTGTTTCCTAAAACAAACAGCTTTGAGGGAAAATATGAAATATGAAATTCATTTTACGTTGTCAATTTTCAGCAAAATATTCTTAAATGTGAATATTTTTCGAAGAATTCTTATTGCAAATCCTAAGTAAAATAAAGTCAACAAAATGAAACAAAATTAAAATTGAAAAGGTTTATAGAGTCTGTACGCCGGATCGACACTGATCGTTCTATAGTTATAGTTTCTATTCATGAGCCATTTTGCATTCATTTATGAATAAATTATACGAATTAATGTTTTAAAAATGAAGCAATTGGAAATCAATTTAAATGGAAGAAACAGACAAACTCCATTAAAAGATAATATGGGAAACTATAACTTTGATGTTCTGTTCTGTGTATGCTTCTACTTATATAGATTCTAGTCCAGCAGCTGTGCACATAGCTATCACCGAAGCTATTTTATGAATTATTTATTAGAAAAAGCAGCACTTGATGCTTGATTAGATCCGAGGAGAGTAAAATTTTAGCGGAATATGTTAATTTAAATATTGTATAAGATATTTTCCAATCATGTCTCCAGCTAAAGTGTCAAAAGTTAACACTCGACTTGGTATTCGTATAGTTCTTCGTACTAAGCAGTCAGCCGCCATAAGTCAAGTAAATAGTTTGATATACCCATTCTGTACTTTGTCTTTTCCGAACAGCTAGCAGAAGTGTCAAAGCGTTAAGAATATGTCTCAACCCACTCTGTCACTTTTCACGCCGAGTTTCGATTGCACAATTTTGCTGTCAATGTTTTTGCAGGTATTCTTTCTTGCATTGCTTTTAGTGTTGGCTTCATTCTCCAGAGAATATGTTCCCTTGCTGATAGTGAAAAATTTGGTTCTTCTCACTTGAATATAAATGAGAGCCGATGCCGAACTATAATGCAAATGTAAGCAGCGCAGAGCCGGATATAGACATTCTTCATGGTTCTAGCTTTTGAGCCCATTATGGAAATAATTTTTTAAACCCAAAGGCATCACATTTTTGATCGCTCATTTTTCCACTGGTGCAGATTTTTCTTTTTAGTGATAGTGTATACAATACAGAAATTCATAAATATACAATGAGTTTTTTTTTGCTCGTAGCAAGTTTTCGATAGACTTTTTACTTTATCTGTACCATACCTTTAAGTTAAGTGAAATGCTGATTTATTCATTTCCAATTCTTGTTGACACCAGATCTATTGTGAAGGAATGACTTGTAATACATATTCGAAACTTTGCTACGTCGTTTCAGCAGGGTCTGGGTGTTCTGCGACTGCGAGAATGGGGGAATTTAGATGGATGAATCATCATCGTCAATGCTGTTCAACAGTAAATTAATTTAATTAGTATACGGGAAATCTTGAGCCTTATGTTAACCAAAAAGGGCAATTATTACACCAAAACTTATTTTCAAATATTCATCTCGTAGTTCAATTTACCAGATTCATTAATTTAGCATTTAGTAAATACATATCTTTCATTTCATTTCAGTCCAAAAAAACCACACCCGTTTTCTGATTCTTAATTCTGGTGATGTGACAAACGCTCAGTAGGTCCTATTCTACTCAAGGTTATTCACAATGTGATAAATATGTAAATAGCAAACATTACTGCTAACCGAAAGAAAGCTATATAGTGCATTTCTCATTTCTGGCTTTTCATTCCGCATCCAGCTATTCGTTTCCATTTAAGTAGCTTATAGTGCTCCCATATTCTCAGTTAGATATCCTTTTCAAGCATAAGTTTACTAACATAGTGTTTGCAACATCTTGAAAATAGCGGCTAGTTCATTTCATAAGTTAGTTACAATAAGTAAACATAGAACTTTGAGTAAAGTGCGGTAGATAGATAAGATTTTAAGTTAATTAATAATATTTACAAAAAACTTTAATAGATAGAGTTGTGAATGCACAAGTTATAAAATTTTGTTCTATCTTAGTTTATTTGTTGGTTAGTTCCAGAAGTTTGTTTAGTATATATAGAATTTTAACTATCTGTAGCTTTCAATTTACCCGCCTGGGTCCGTTTGTAAAAAAAATCAAAATGGCTTGTAGACCCTGTTGCTGTTCTAATCGCCGTGGGACTTTGACAATTGGAGTTCTTAATACAGTGAGTTTACGCACCGCACACATTAAGGGTACACCCGATGCCGTGTAAACTCGTACATTTCTACGTGCGTAAAACTCCCAGCCAATCAGAGCAGACCTCCAACTTCTACTTACTGATCTCATTGGCTGGGGGATTTACGCACGTAGAAATTTACGAGTTTACACGGCATCGGGTGTACCCCTAATGTTTCTTTTTTGCCGATCAACTAAAAATCAAAGCTATAATTTCATATGTCGATAAATGATTCTAATTTAAAAAATAGATATTGGGTGTCCTTGGATGCATCTTGGTTTCGGTCAATTTGAATAAAATTAATACAGAGATTGACAACTTGACGTCTCTAAATGGAACTAGCACAGAGACTCAGAATACGAAAGATGAGATTGCCCATTGGGAGGAAGGTCAGTAATAAATTAGTCTGAGTCTGAGTAGGAATCTTATTTAAGGAATCTTTAAGTACTGTACGCAACATCATACACTGCATGAGCAAAATGAAAGAATGCATTCATTCATTGATAATTTTTTTATTTAGAGCACTGGATTGTCCATACGGTTTATATTTATCCATCCGTGGTTACCCTGATTGTTGGGATCACTGCGCTTTTTGCTGTTTTATCGGTAATCGTCGATAACGCTACAAACGAAAGTACTTTGATAATGTTAGAAATTATGAAATGTGTGAAATTTTTTCTGTTCAAACTTTTTAGAATAACTATCTTGCCACTCAAATTATGTTCTACTCTCAAGTTGCATTGGTTATTGGCTGTCTTGGACTTTTTATCGTCCCTTTCATTTTGGGATATCATTGGATCAACCTAGTGGGAGTCTTCTTCGCATTCATTGTGCAATCGTACTTTTTGCTTACGATTAAACATTTTCGGCAAGAAAATGCCAAAGCAGAGACTGTTTAAGTTGAAGTCCACACTCATGAAATCAAAATAGGTGCTAATTAGGTCTAAAAGTATATTTTTGAGTTATGAGCTTTATATATTTTGAACTCTGAAATTATTCATTCTGTACTTACTTACCTCTAATAAAGTTTCCGTATTTGCGTTGATGCGTCATCATGAGGTTTACTTCAATTAGTATTGATAGCAGGGCCCAAGGTCCCTATAGTGATCAAAACAAACTTCTCTACCAGGTCTGGCAATACTTCAATGCTCGCACAAAATATTTGGAAATTTTAAAAGGGGGCTCAATTTGGGCTCCATGTGAAACTAATATTTAAATTCATTCATAATAATTTATTATTAATTTGGCAGTTATGAAGCGAATTGCAGAATTGAAGGCCATATTACAGAAGCAAAATATGAAATACGAATCCATTCTAGACACAATATTCATCCAGTCAAAACTCAATGTTGTTAAATGAAAAATTAAAAAAAAACTCACTAAAAATATTGACATATCGAAAGCATTGAGTCTAAACTTAATATCACAACGTGCGTAGAATTATGTGCGAGATATTTGGAACTTGCCATTGCTTTCATTCAGAACATTACGAACGTAAAACTATCATCAGAATTCACCTTACTTTATCAAAAAACTAACTATGGATAATCATTCGCATTCGCTGTGCTTTTTAGGTTCCAACAGATTATTATGGTGGTTGGTAATTAGGAAAATGCACTTGTTTTCATCTTGGGCTCGAATTGAGCCCCCTGCAAAAAATTTCAAAATACTTTGTTCGAGCATTGAAGTATTGCCAGACCTGGTAGAGAAGGAGTTTGTTTGATCACTATAGGGACCTTGATTGCACTAATACTCAGGGTAATTTTAGCATTCCCTATTGAGTCGGTAGCTCAAAATGGTCCAGAATTTCACCAAATTCCGGTAGTTTGTAGTTAGTTAGTATGCAATAACATGTACAGTGTTTTGGAGGCAGGGATGGAGC
>Ga0210040_10002127_pt1 | contig 28486 bp, 19 predicted proteins | sample CryGeyCG12114_NA_FD_185462 | JGI IMG/M metagenome (GOLD analysis project Ga0210040, IMG submission 185462) | Groundwater microbial communities from aquifer - Crystal Geyser CG19_WC_8/21/14_NA (SPAdes) (version 2) | ecosystem: Environmental > Aquatic > Deep subsurface > Groundwater | place: USA... | reverse complement strand
GTGTTCCATGCGCCTTTCCAAGGGATCGGCCCATAGCGAGCTTCCCACGCCCGCGTTTCGGCCTGACTGCGCACCAGCGGCGTCTCGGCGCCCTTGGCGACGGGAATGTCGGGGCGGCGAGCGATCTCCAGAAAGCGGAGTACGTGCTGTGTCTCCTCCTCCAGCCAGGCGTCCCCCGTCACCACGCCGATCCCGACCACCTTGACCCTGGGATCGCGGAGCAGCGGCACCAGCGCCTGGATGTTGCTCTGGCCGGGGCCTAGAAAGTCGTTGTCGAAATAGACCTGCACCGGCGGTGCGGGGGAGGGGGCAGCCCCGCCGGGGACAGCAGCCATCCCCAGCATCGCGGCAGCCAAGTGCAGCACCTTCACCGGCACAACTCCCTTTCCCGACGGATCACAGACGCGCGGTCACGCCGACGAACATGTACCGCCCGAGCGCATCGTACATGCCACCAAAGAAGTCGCCATTTGAAACCTGTCCGCCGACCGAAGCGGTGAGCGGCGGATCCCTGTCGAACGCGTTGTTGACGCCGGCCCGCAGCCGATAGCGCGAGCCGATGTCCTTGGAGACGGCAAAGTCGAAGTAGCTGCGGCTGGCGAGTTTGGAATCGTAGGCGAAGTAGGTGCCGGCGAGGTAGGTCGCGCTGCTCGACTTGTCGTTGCGCGTCGAGCCGATGTAGCGCCAGGTGCCCGACAGCATCAGACCGCCCGGCGAGGTCCAGTCCGCGAGCAGCCGATGCCGCCAGTGGGGAATGGGCACGCCGCAGGTGACGCCGAAATAACCATCGCAGCGATACGCCGGCGTCCCCGGCAGGATCTGCACCTCATATTTGCCGGTATAGGTGCCGGCGAAATTGAGCCCGATGCGGCCGAGCTGGCGTCCGCCGAACAGGTCGTCGAGCTTCTGCGCGGCGGTGAGCGACACATCGACGCCGGAGGTGTCGAGATAGCCCGCGTTGATGTTGGTGGTGACGACATAGCCGCTGGTGACCAGCGAACCCGTCGTCGGATTACGCTGGACGAGGTTGCAGAACTCGCCGGTGGCGATGCACTGACTGAGCTCGATCGTCGCAGGAACGGTGGTGATGAGCTGCTTCACCTTGATGTCGAAGTAATCGGCGGTCAGCGTCACGCCGCGCAGGAACGGCGGCACGACCTGCACGCCGAAGGAGACGGTGTCCGACTTTTCCGGATCGAGATTGGGGTTGCCGCCGATCAGCGCGCCGGACTTCTGTCCGGCCGCAGGCGCGATATGCCCGTATTGCGCGGCGGTGACGCCCGAGGCGGCGCACTGGGCCGCGGTGGCCGTCGGTGTCGCGCCCTCGCACGGATCGGTCAGATTCGCCGTGGTTCCCTGCTGAGCGCCGTACAGCTCGACCAAGTTCGGCGCGCGCACCGCCCGCTGGAAGCTGCCGCGGAAGCGGATCGCGGAAACCGGAGACCACTCGCCGCCATATTTGTAGGCGAGCGTGTCGCCTGCCGTGGAGTAATGCGAGTAGCGGATGCCCGCATTGGCAGAAAGGCTGCGGAAGAAGGGCTTGTCCTCGGCCAGCGGCAGCGTTGCCTCGCCGAATACTTCCTTGACGTCGTAGCTGCCCGAGATCGGGAACTCGCCGCCGGAATTTCCGGCCACGTCCTTGGACGAGTAATGCGTGTCGGGCGTCAGGCGGATGCCCTCGTCGCGATATTCCGCGCCCACCGCGACGGCCAGCTTGTGGCCGGCGAACGGGCTGGCGAACGGCAGGTTGCCGGTGAGCGAAGCCGAAGCGATCTTTTCCTCGGTGAAGCCGGTCCGGTAGAACGGCTCAGACACGTAGCCCAGCGCCGCCGAGGTGACGCCGCCGATGGCGAAGATGTTGATCGGCACGCAGCCCGCATTGCCGGACTTGCAGACGATCTGCCCGGTCGAGTTGGTCACCGCCTGCAACGCGTCGGCGAAGCGGGCGAGCGAGATGTCGCCGGTCAGCCGCGAGTTGTAGTCGGTGCGGCCATATTGGCCGTAGACGTCGTAATGCCAGTCGGCCCCGATGTCGCCCTTGGCGCCAAGCACGCCGCGATAGGCCGTGTGGGTGGTATAATCGTGGCGCGACCCGCCTTGGGCATTGCGCTGCGACACCGCTACCCTGGCGTTCTGCGCGGAGGTGAGCCCGACGGAGGTGCAGAACAGATTGACCTCCTGCGCCGACAGGTAGGGATTGTTGCAGTTGATCGTCTCGGCGACCGTGAACACGGCGGTCGGCGAGATCCGGATGTCCGCCTGGTCCCGCATGAACATGCCTTCGGCATAGAGCTCCAGCCCTCGCGAGAACTGGTAATGGGCGAACACGTCCGCGTTCCAGCGGCTATCGGGCGACTGGAGATCGTAGGTGTTGCCGTTGTTGAACCCGTCCGATGTACGATAGGTGCGCAGCGTGTTGCCGGTCGCGGCGTCGATCGCGTAGCTGCCCCGGCTGGCGCCGGTGGTCGGATTGAGCGGCTGAAACTGGGCCGGATTGGTCGCGCTCGACAGCGAGCAGGTATAGCCCGCCGCGCTGGTGCCAAGGTTGCACGTCGTGAAGTCGCGCGCGGCGGTGCCGACGCCATCGATATGGCGGTAACCCACGAAAGCGGTGACGTTGCCGCGGCCGTCGCCGAAGTTCTTTCCGGCCGTGATCGATAGGTCCTGCTGGCCTCCATCAAGGTTGTTGCCCTGCGCATAGGGCTGGCCGGCGGCGATAGCGACCGAGCGGATCGCATTGTCATTGTTGTGCGAGAAGAGCCCGGCGGTGCCGTCGATCTGCACGCCATTGAAGTTCTTCTTGAGCACGAAGTTGACCACGCCCGCGAGCGCGTCGGATCCGTACACTGCCGACGCGCCGCCGGTGACGATGTCGATGCGCTCCACCAGCGCGGCGGGCACGTTGTTGATGTCCGCAGCCTGTGCTGCGACACGGTCCGGATCGCCCTGCATCAGCCGCCGGCCGTCGATCAGCACCAGCGTGCGCTGGTTGCCGAGATTGCGCAGGTTGATGGTGGCGGTGCCCGACGCACCCACCGTGCCGCCGCGGTTGTTGCCGCCCTGGTCGGCATAGGCCTGCGGCAGCGTGTTGATAAGATCCTCGATCCGGGTCGCGCCGCGCTGCTGTACCTCCTCGCCCGAAATGGTGCTGACCGGGCTGACGCTGGTGGCATCGGGGCTGCGGATGCGCGAGCCGGTCACCACCACGTCCGAGGTGGGCTGGTCGGAGGCGGCGGCGTCCGGGGCTGCGCTGGTGGCAGGATCCGGCACGGCTTGCGCCAGCGCGGGCGCAATCCAGGTCTGCGCGGCGGCCAGGGCAAGCGCGGAAGTAGCGAGACGCGCAACCGCGCGCGAATGAAGCATGGCAGACATGTGACCCCCTTCGGTCGACGTGACGCCTTTGGGGCAAGCACGCTCTCCTTGAGCGGCGCGGGGGCTATAGCCCTCCTTCGTCGCGTCGATGTCCTGCCTGCGGGTGGCGGCTCTGATCGTTCGCTCACCTCGTCCGTGCGAGCTTTGCCTCGTCGCGAACAGGGGCAAGCTATTCGGGGTTCTTCAGAATGTGAAACTTTTGTTTCTTATCTCGTCATAACCCCACCCTATAACGGCCGGATGGTAGCCAGTGTCGACAAATCCCGGATCATGGCGCAGGCGATCTCGCTGCGGCAGCTGCGCTTCTTCGTGACACTGGCGCAGACCGGCCATTTCAGTCGCGCCGCCGACGCGATGGCGATCTCGCAGCCGGCATTAAGCGCCGGAATCCGGCAGGTAGAGGCGCACCTCGGGCTGCGGTTGTTCGAGCGCACCACGCACCGCGTCGCGCTGACCGATGCGGGCACCGCCCTGCTGCCGCATGCGCAGCGCCTGCTCACCACCGCCGACAACGCGTTCATCGACATGCACGACGTGGCGGTGCGCGAAAGCGCCACGGTTCGTATTGGCGCAGTGCCGTCCGCGATCGAGGCGGTGGCGGCGGCGCTCGCCACCCTGGAGGCGGAGATGCCCTCGGTTTCCTCCCACCTGGGGGATGGGAAGAGCGACGACCTGCTCAGGGATCTGCGCAAGGGCGCCTACGACCTGGTGGTCAGCGTATCGGCCGGTCCCGAGCCGGGCATCGAGTCGGCCGTGCTCGCCGAGGACGAGATGCTGCTGGTCGTCCGGCGCGACCACCCGCTGGCAGCGCAGCCCAGGCTCACCTGGCGGATGCTGGCGGGACAGGAGATCGTGCATTTCGGCGGCGGAAGCATCGGCGAGTTGAGTGCCGCGGCGCTGCGGCAGAACGCATTGGTCGCCTCGACGCGTTACCGCGTCGATCAGGTGGATTCGCTTTACGGCTTGGTGCTGGGAGGGCTTGCGGTAGGTGTGCTGCCGCGTCTCTATACCCGGACCATCGCCAACGAACGGCTGATGCTGATCCCGCTGTCCGGGCCTGTTGTTCGGCGGCGGCTGAAGCTGCTTCACCGCCCTCAGCTGGCGCAGGAACATCCAGTCGCCGCTGCCTTCGCAATGCAGCTTGTGGGAGAATTACGGCGCATGCTCTCGTGCTGACCCGGGACAGGCAGCGGCTGCCGATATTACGACAAGTTAAGCTGCCAAGCTGCGTTCTGTTCAATTAGTCTCGGTAACGCTGATGGTGGAAAGCGGCGCGGCTGCTTTCTGGCGCCACTCACTATGAGCCGCGGCTCGTACTGGGGGGAGCGGTCTAGGTGCCAGCCCTTTCGTGAGCAGCAAACCGGGCGCTCCGACGAAAGTTGGTTAGAAGACCCTTGGTTCCGGAAACGGGAGCGAGACTGATTGCGGGCCGCGACGGTGCGGGAGGCGAGACAGATGCGCCATTGCAAGTTGACAATGGCGTCCTGCGGTCTTGAAACTGCTCGACGACAAGCACGTGCCTAGGTGTTCAGTCCCGGCATCGGGTACACACAGCCGGACGGGTACGATGGCGCGTTAAAGCTGGACAGGTCCAGCGGCCCGAGCTTTGAGCACCCGCGCACCAGAAAAGGGGAAGGTCAGGGGAGGCTCAAACCAAAACGGCCTCGCATCGCTGCGAAGCCGTTGGAAAACCTGGTGGACGCACTTGGGCTCGAACCAAGGACCCGCTGATTAAGAGGTCCTGTCTGGTTCGCCACCAACTGCCCGCATCGCGCCGAACGTGACCGAATTCAACCGCTTACGACAACCCGCCACGATCAGCTTCGGTCGTGATCCGCCCCCGTCGGCCCGCTCGATCCGCGTTCCAGCCAAGGGGCAGGGCAGGGGACGTTTCGCAGGCCATGCCTCCCAGGGAGGAAAGGGAGGAAACGCCAACGCGACGTCATTGGGCAGCAGCGCGACTGCGAGGAGCCGAGGCAGCTTGCGCCAAGCCCTGTCGTTCAGCCAGCCGATGCAGGAGCCTCGTGGATCCCGTGCGGCACCTTCTCGGGATGGACCGCCTCCTGCTCGAGCCAGCGCACGTCCGGCGTGCGCAGGTGCCCCGCCGCGCGGTGGGCAAAGACGATCGCGGCGAAACGCCGGCCAATTGTCGACCGGGCGCGTCCCTGTTTGGCAAGATCGATCAGGAAAGCAGCGACAGTGACCGGCGTCGCGGGGAGCGTGACCAGCGCTCGCGCTGCGCACCATTGCTCGAGGATCGCCCAGTCGGAGCGGTACGCACGCAGCGTCGCGGCGAACGACGCGCTCCATGTAACGGGCGATCCGATCCTGGTCCTCGATCCCGACCCCGGCGAGCGGCAGGGTCGGTTGTTGGGCGATCGTGAGAGCGCGCCCGAAGCGCTGGGTCCGTCCCGGTCCGCGTCGTCGCTCACGGCAATGGTCTTGGTCGCTCAATAATCAGCCGACACCGAGGATGCCGTTGGCACGCCAGCGGCCTAACCCGCCGATCTTGGCGTCGGCATACGGCGAGGGCAGCTCGTTCTTGTCGCCGCGCCACTCGGGATAGATCTCGACCGCGCCGCTGACCCTGGCGAGGTGCAGGTAGCCGCCGATATCGCCCGCGACCTCCTCTTGGATGACCGCCTTGATCGCGCGCGCCGGATTATACTCGACGTCAGCGGCCATGCCGTCGGTGATCATGGCGCCGACCGTCTCCTGGTTGCTGCCGAGCAGCGCGAAGCTCCCATCGGGCGCGAGATCGAGCAGCTTCGGCGGCCGCGGCGTGCCGGTCAGGTCGAAGCGGAGATGATAGGCGTGATCGCGCCGGTTGTCGTGGTGGAGCGGGCAGCAGCCGACGACGAAGGTCTCGAACGCCTGCCGCGTCTCGGCGGCGTAGGTCGCGCCCATGCGGTTGATCAGGCCGACGATGTTGCCGATCGTTGGCAGGTCCGCGTCATAAGGCCCGGTCATGCCACGCAAGTATGACACGGCCATCGCATAGGTCATCGTCGCCGGCAGGACGCCGCCGGCATAGGCGTAGGCGAGTTGGCCCTCGTAGACCGGCAACGATCCGGGACCATCCTCATTCTCCTGGAACAGCCGCAGGCTGATTGGCAGGATCTTGAGCGCGGCGTCGGTCGGCGTAGTCCGAGTGCCCGAGTTGGTCGGCGAGCTGATCCGGCTGTCGGCAGCGATCCAGGTGTCGCCGACGTGTTTCCAAGGCGCGACCGGCGCTGCCGCCTCGTCGCCCCAGATTTCCCGGAACCGTTCCGTGTCGACCACCTCGCGTCGCCGCCAGATCACTACGCTGGTCATCTTCGGGACGGTAGCCGCCGCCCCCTCTAGAGCGCTACATCTATTCCCAAGAATTGCACTTATCGGAGAAGAAAATCAGGCCGGTGGCCGTGCGGGTCGGTCCAAACGGTGGCCCGCAACCGAGGCTGACCGATTCATGGCCGCATCAATGGCGTCTGGACGTCAATCGCATCCGCCGGTCCGCCATCCCTGCGCGGCTGCCGCGGCCGGTCGTGTTACACCCGGCCGTCGACAACCAGCACGCGGCGAATATGCTCTGTCATGTGCAGAATAGAGTGGGGGTGGGCAGAGGATGGGTGGAACAACGAGCCGGTGCGGCGAGGCGACCCAATGAGAAAGCGTCGACGCATTGAAGTCTACCGTTCAGGCGGGAAGGGCGGCCCGCAGTCGTTTTTTCATGTACGCCGTCAGATGCCGGTCGGACAGGGAGGGTTTCATGTTGGGGGACTGCGGCTGTTGTCGGCGGCGCCCTACGTCTTCCGCCCACCATCACGAGCACGACGCTTCACCGGAGCGGAATGTCTCTACGTGTACGATTGCGGCTCCGAGCCCAAGAAACACGTCTACCGCGAAATCAGGAACCTGCTCGATTGCCGGCCCGACAGGCATCTCGACATTCTCGTGCTCTCACATTTCGATCGCGACCATATCTGCGGCACGCCGCGGCTCCTCCGATCATCCGATGGCTTCGCCGTTGACACCATCATCCTGCCCTTCGTCGACATGGATGAGCGGATCGTCGCGCTCGCGCGAGCCGCGGCATCGACCGAGGCGTTCGGCGGCCAAATCGACAGCTTCTTCGTCGACATGGTCTTCAAACCGACCGCCACACTCGCCGCGTTCGGACCCCGTCGGATCATCTTCGTTCGCGGCGATGGTGACGACGGCGCGCGTGGGCCTGGTACGGCGCCCGATCCCGACGGTGATGGCGGCGCTAGATCCGGCGGCGATCCAGACGGCCCCATGCGCGTCGCTCTGAAGCCGGCCTATCCCGACGATCCCCAGCGACCGCTCGAGATGACGACCCTCGGATTTGCGGGCGGCAGCCACGTGCTCGAGGTTCGCCATGCCGCCGCCGTGATCGCCGACCCGAGTTGGTCGTTGCTGTGGAAGCTCGTGCCGTGGGTGCGTCCAGCCGATCCCGGCGCGATCGCCGCTTTTCGTGCCGGCGTTGAGAGCCTGTTCGACTGGAAGAAGGGCACGTTCGACGCGCGCGTCACCGACGCCAAGGTTCGAAAACAGATGGTGACGACAAAACGTACGAAGCTTGGTCAGATCTACAAAGCGGCGTTCGGCGACAAGAACTTGACGTCGCTCTGCCTCTATTCGGGCCTAATGACGCCGGAGGACTTCGATGCCATGGCGCTCGAGCCGGCAATGGATGGGCACGACCTCACGAAGATCGGCTGGCTAGGTACGGGGGACACCCACCTCGTCAAGCCCGCCGACCGCGCCGCTTTCTATCACGGCTACGGCGCGGACATCGACCATGCTTCGACGTTCGTGTTCCCTCACCATGGCTCAATCGAGAACAGCGATCCCGCAAACCTCGTCAGCGACGCCGACCATTGGGTCGCGGCGGCAGATCCGATCCACGATTGGGAGCACCCGCATTGGTCGCTGGAAGAGGCGGTGAGCACGCTCGCGCGTGTCTTTCACCGCGTTCGCTCGCCCGAGGCGACGGGCTTCGACGAGGCTTTCCTGGTTACCCCGAAACTTGGACCTTGAGGCGCACCGCTCTCGGCCGACGACTCAGCAGGCCTGTCCGACCAGAGCCACCCTGCTAAATCGGTGGCGGCTCATACTCCTGCTGCCGGCGCGCACGCTCCACGTCGATTAGATAGGTCAACTACGGCCAGCGGCGCTCCGAAGATACCAGACCCCTTTGCTGATCAACGGCGCGCCCATCTCCGGTTGGCGCAAGCCGCGGGAGGGAAGGGAGGGAATCGCACCCGACTAGGTTGTTGAGGAAAGGCGCGGCACTTTGGGCGCAAGTGTGGGCCGTTGGTGAACAGCTATGTGTGCCGCAGACGCGGCGCCCAGTTCACCCTACAGGGTATAGGGGAGCACACAAATCAACACTCCGTGCTGCCATCCGGCTAGCGGACGCTCCGCCTAAGCTCTCGCGTGAGCTGGATTCTTATAGGGATCTTACCCATGCAGACACCCCAGCTCGGCCCAGCCTCTCTCCCAAACCTGCTCTTCGACGCCGTCGAGTTCGGCTTCTTCACCAGACAGGCCAGGTGCGGGCCCGATCCGGTCGACGCCTTCCGCCACGCGCTCTGTAGGAGCGGCCACTCCCGGCCCAGCAGCGACACGCGCCGGATCAGCGTGAGCGTTCCCGTGCCGGGCTCCTCATACGCGATCGACGCCGAGCTGTTCGTGCGTCCGCACGGTAACGAAGGCCTGGTGATCAGCAGTGGCAGCGCGATCCGGATCAACCCGCTCAGGATGCTGAGGCGTAAGATCGGCGAGGAAAGCGCCGGGCCGATCGGGATAGACGGTAACGACAACGTGGTCGGCCCGACGGTTCATAGGGCAAGCTCGCTGCTCAGCGTGCAGCTTGGCTGCATCTCACAGGCCATCAACGCGCTCGCAGAGGCGATCGAAGCTGCGCTGCCGGCGACCTCCATCGGCGAGGCCGAGGAGTTCTGGGTCAGATCGGCCGAAACCTGCCTCGATCTCCCGTGCAGCAGGCCGGCAGGTGTCGTGCGCGGGTTGCAGCGCTCTGCACTAGGCGGCACCACTTGTACGGTGATCGACCTTTACCGCACACAGGTAGAGGATGTCCGCGGTTCTCCCGTGATCCGCTGGTGGCGGACCGAAGGCGGCCCCGGCTTCAAGTCCTATGTGAAGCGAAGCGATCTGGTCCGGGCCGAGGTCGTTCTTCGAAACCGATCGGTTTTGCGCGCGCTCGTAGACGATCCGATGTGCTCGTACCTCGATGGTGAGTTGGCAGTGTGCCTGCTGCTGGAAGTCGGCCACGTAGCGCTGCCACTGCTTGAGGAGCTTGTCGATCACCTCCACCGGGCCATGGGCGAACCCCATTCGGCACTCGAGTTGGGAGGGCGTCTCGATGAACTGATCTTCCTCGCGTGGGGGCGGCGAACGGGGAGGGGACGTACACCGGGGACGATGTCGGTCTCCGCTGCATACGCAGCGCTGGAGGCGCTGCTGACAACCGGAACCTGCCACGCGGTCGGGCTGCCGAAAACGTCGGCTTTGCGCGTAGTGCTCGACCGCCTGTCATCAGCTGGCGGAGTGTTGGTGAGGGAAGGGCGCGGTGCGTATTACGCACTTAGACCTGATTGGGCCAAGGCCGCGCGGCGCCTTGCCCACCTCCTTCTCGCCTGACGGAGAGCGTGAGCAGCGGGGCGGCGACTTCGCCACCCCGCTGCGACGACCAAGTTACATGTTGACGAGGTCGACCTGACTCGCTGGGACCTGAGATCGAGCGTTTTGTACGGCGCGCCGGTCGGGGAATTCAGGAGGGCAGTTGGCCAAGCGGTGCCGGGCGTCGGAAGGCCAGCTGCGCAGCCGGACGCCGAGGTACTCCGGCCTGCTGTTGGATGGGCCGCGTACTCCGCCGTGCACTTGGTTCAGGAGCCGCGACGCCCTTTTCATCGTGCCCGAGCCAATCATGGCCAAGCTGTCCACCTCGTTGAGGCGCGCAAAGTCTCGCAAGTCCTGCTGCAGCGCGGATGACAGGAGCCGCTCTCCCGGAGCGCGCTCGACCCGCTCGTGGATGTACCGGACCAGTGGGTCGTCCCCGTGCTGCATCTCCAGCAGGGCTTCGTTGTGCCCGTGGGGAAGCGTGAATCTCCCCTCGGCTATCAATCGGGCCGCACCCACGGCTGCCCAATTGAGAATACCCGGCAACTCTGCCTGCACCTTCAAGAGGAAGTCGCCCTCGACCTCGGAACGATCGAGAGAGCGATCAAAGCCGATGGCCAGAAACCGGCGACCGATAGCCGGCGTGGCGTCGTCGATGCGCGGCAGGCCATTGCCCGAGAAGACATGCCACGCGCGTGGCCGAAATTGGAATTCGCGGCCATGCGGATGTCGCCCGGTGATCATCTCACACGATGCAATCTGCTTGGTGAAGTTGGGTGGCAACGGCTTACCGCTATCCAGCTCAGTGCACACATTGAGTAATACGCCGACCAGGCGAGCTCGGCTTCGTTCGTTACCCCAAGTTTGCGGCGGCACAGACACCGCATCTCCTCCCGTCAACAGTTCGAGCAGGGCAATTAGTGTCGACTTGCCCGACCCCGGCGCCCCGTGCAGCACAAAGATGCGCCTTTCGCGATCGGCCTCTGGACAGACGCCGAAGAGGATTGCGCCAAACGTCTCCTGAACGGCATCCCGGCGCGACTGGTCGGGCAGCATACGTTCCAGCCCTGCCAGGAATACCGGAGCCGCCGCCGCCCGATCAAAGCTCGTTGGGAGCAGCGTTCGAGATTTCAGGTTCGGATCATGTGCCAGGAGCTCCAACTCGCGGCTGCCCTCTGCCCACGTCAGAAACCCGTTCTCCAGGTTCACCCCCGGTGGAGCATCGTCAAAGAATCCCGGGGCGGTAAAGCGGGCCTGTAACCGCGATACGACCTCCTTCCGATCCCGCGCACTCCTGACAGTGGAGATGCCGCGGAAGAACTCCAAGATTGCCCCGTCAAGCTCCTCATCCGTCACAATCGTGAATCGGTGCGAGTCTGCGTCATTGTTTACAGGATCGTCACCGGAAGCCTTTGGGTACACGTACATTTGACCATCCGTCCAAACGGCGTGGTGATCCAGCTCGAGCTGATCACCGAACGCGCTAGCCGCCTTGTCTAGGTCGCTGATGCAGTGGCCGTTGCAACGGTTTCGTTCGTCCTTCGACATTGTTGCCACCACGTGCGACGACCAATCCGTCGCCTCCGCGATATGCCATTCCAATAACGACATATCTCCGGGGGAGAGTTCGCGCTCGATTCCGGTTCTCAGCAGAGTACGAACGGATGCTACCGTAAGCGGCATCTCGCTAGCCTGCGCGATCAGAACTTCGACCGCACAGATCGTATCTTGCATGTCACCCGCTGACTCCGTCATGCCTTCTGACGTCCTCTCGCCACGCTTGCCATCATCGCCGTGACCTAGCCTAGCAACGGCGGCCGACGGTGCAGTCGGGGACTGCACCTGGAGCGATGTGGGGCCTTCGCCAACATCTTTCTGAGAATAACCTTCATGGATCATCATCATTCCTCGCGGCTATGAACCACCCCGACCTTACCAACCGAGGTGGTCCCGACGATTAGAAGCGGTCCGCCAACGGACCGGACGGCAAGGCAAGAAGTCGACCAAGATGGTGACTTTCATGGATGTAGCCCAACAGACTATAAAGTTGTGGCGCGTGAAACAGAAGCTCGCCGTCCCGTCTTGCGAGTAATGGAAGGTACCGTTTCAGGAGTGACGGGTCGAGATTTATCGAATACCAGAACTCGTCCAGCTCTGAGGCTTCATCGTAGAACTCAACACGCTCCTCGATCACCTCCAAAGTCGAGAGCATTTCGTTGCAATCCAACTGCTGCTCCCAGTGCTCCCGGATTGCAAACGGTTCAAACGTCAAGCTCAGCCGAACGGAAGGTGCAGAAAACAGCTCGTCGATTGACGCAGAGAGGACAGCGCGATCGAACGTACTCGATGCGTAATACTTCCCATACCGATCTTGGAGAAAGTCCTCGTCGCCAACGAAGTCGAGGAGGGTGCCAGGAACGGCACCATCCGAAAGATCCGCATGCTCGCTCGCATACCGTTTGGCGACGGCGACTTGGTGGGCGGTGATAACATCACAGCTGATCTCGTACATCTTATCTTCTCATGATTGCCGCCAGCGCCGCGGCGCTGATCGAGGTTGGCCCGAACTTTGTTCGCCTGACCTTTGACGGCCAAGCGACAGGTTGCAGCCGGCAACCACCGCACTCACCGAGGTGAGCATGCGCAACTCATCGACGAACGACTCGCGGATCGTTCGACGTAAGTCGACAAGGCGCTTCAGGCCCGCCTTGCTAGCCATACTGCCGGTGGGCAGTCGCCCTCACGGGCACCTTGAAAAAAACGACTCCGGAAGAGAGTCTATCTCGTGTCGAGCATGCTCGCGACGAAGGGCTTGCTAAGCTCCTGCCTGCGAAAAAACCGCAACCGTGTTAGCTGCACAGTTAGCGCGGTTCATCTCGCGACCGACCGAATCGGCTAAGCTGACCCTGCTGGCCCTGACTCGAATTGTCAACAGTAGTTTCTGCCAACGTCTTGTCGGGCGCTCGCAGGAGCGCCCGTCGTGCGTCAGGATGACGCTACTTAGGTTTGAGCCGGTGGAGGTGCCCCGGCAGCGTGTCGTAGGTCGCGCGCAGCAGCTCCCGGTTGAGCCCCGATGGGCGCGAGAGAAGTGCGGCGAACTCGGCATGCTCCTCGAAATGTACCAGGAACGTGAAGAAGTGTGGCGCGTGGAACAGGAGCTTCCCGTTGTGCGACTTCAATAGCGGAAGGAAGCGTGCTGTGAGGGTCGCGTCGAGCTTATGGTCGAGCCAGGCCTGCGGCGTGGTCGCCCACCCCTCGTAGAAGAGCTTCAACCTTTCGCCCATCAGCCCGATTTCGGATAGCACTTCGTGGCACAGGTCCGCTTCTTGGGCGTCCTCGGGGAACGCGAAAGGCGGGAACGTCAGCCCGAGGTCGACTTCGGGCGGCATCATGAGCATGTCGATATGCGCTGCGAGCTTCTCCTTGTGGATGAAGACGTCCGGATAATTAATTGAAAACCTCTCGACGAGCCACTCTTCAGAGTGAATACGGCGCAAGAAAGCGCAGCTAACTGCTCCCATAGACTCGATCAATGTGTCGAGATCATCGTAAAAACCGACGCCCCGATTTGTCATGTCCAGCATGAGGTCTCCGCACAAGTGGTTGATGGAACCCACTTAGTCCGGAAGAACGCTGATTTAAACTGGCGTCGGCAAACTGCCGTGTGCGATAAACCTTGTTGTGACATGCAAACAACAGTCCGGATCGAGGAAAGAGGTAGAGTAATTTGGCTGGTCTGTGGAAAGAGTTTGAAGGGGTGTTCCCTGCGAGTCGTTCGCCTCAGGAGGCGCGCCAGGCGAGCGCCCTTGGCTTACCAAGCCCTGGCGCTGAACCGGCCCTCCTCACGGGTTTCTGAGCCTAGCACGGGGGTCGACGAAATCAGAACAGGGGGTGAACGCGGCCGGGGCGCCAGCTCATGTCAAGAAAAAAGCGTCGCCCTGAAGGGCATGGCCGTTGGTGGCTGCAGCGGCTCGGCCCGTAGCTGCCTTATCCATCAGCTTCATTTTATCCTCGCGTCCGGCAATTCCGCCGGCGCGGAGAGCACCATGGCCGACGACCCACTTCCAACGTTTGCCGATCTGCAGCGGCGCTATGCCGGAGGACTGGCGTCAACAGCTCGTCCCGACGAGCGCGATCACCTAATCGCTTACCTACTTCAGCTCGGGGCGTCGGTGGCATCCGTCGCGGACATTCACGAAGCAGTTCTCATCCTTCCTCATGAGGAGGAACTGGCCACCTTCAGGTGCCGCGAGGGCGTGGCGGTTAGCCACGCCAGCGAAGGCTGGATGTTGCTGTTCCGGCACGACGACCCGATCGTCGCCGCCCATGCCCACCCGATGGGAGCAGGTGGGTGCTGAGCCGGCTGCGCAACCTCACCCGCTTACTTATAGCGGTTGGCACATGTGTCGGGAAGTTAATCTCGGGAAGGGGAGGCTGCTTACACGGCAGCCGCGGCCCATTGATCGAGATCACCATCTTCCGGTGCGACATGCTGCCGGCAGGCACGGTGACGGACGGAGGCGCTCGATGAGCGGCTCGGCCCTTCACCTCGTCGCCGTCTGCTACAGTCGCGGAGCGGACGTGACGATCTGGCGCGTCCAGCTCGACGACCGGCAGCGAGGCCAACTCGCTGGAATCCTGTCGTCGCTTCTCGAACTTGGGCATCTCGCGATGTTCCGGATCGTGAAGGATCAGACTTGCGGCTGGGACCGGTTGATCGTCGACCTTGGTAGCAGGGTTGGCGCGCACACGGTCGAAGCCTGTCTGGCGAGCCCGGCATTTGGCTCGCAGCCACCTGCGTTCGTCATCCCGGTTTGGCCCTTTGACCACGAGATCGACGGCGCGCCTGCATCGACGGGGCAGTTCCTTGGCCTGGACTTGGAGGTAATCGCAACGCCGAGCCCAGATCAGGAGCTCGGCGCCCACCTACCGGGCCACAACGGCCTCTGGCTGATCCACACGCGCCCTATGTTCTGACAAACTTGCGCGCAAAGTCCGCCAACCGCCCACAACAGACCATTGTCGCCCCGCACTGATCGCCGGGCGCAACCAACCAACATTGGAGTACCGCCTATGCCCGCGATCACTCGCGGCTTGGCGTCGAGCCCTCCGGCTGTGCCGAAGGGGAAGGAGAAGCTTCGCCTGTTCGACGACAAGCTAACCGGGTTCCTGATGGAGGTCCGCGCCTCCGGCAAGGTAACCTTCTACGTGAGATACAACGATGCACGAGGGCGCCAGCGCGAGGTTCGCATTGGACGCCTCGGCGATGTCACTGTGGACCAGGCCCGCAAGCGCGCTCAGGAAATCAAGGCGTCTGCATCGCTCGGCGGTGATCCCGCTGCCGAGCGCGACCGGCTCCGGTCGGTGCCGACCTTCGGCGAATTCGTCGAGGAGAGGTACTTGCCCTACGTCAGGGACAAGCTGCGCTCCTACCGTGACCAAGAGAGCTTCTATCGGCTGCGGCTAAAGGCGCTATGGGGCAAGCGCCACATGGACCAAATCCGACCTGGCGATGTCGCAGAGCTTCAGGAGCGCCTCAATCGTGAGGGGCTCGCTGGGGCGACGATCAACCGGTACACCGCCTTGATCAAGCGGGTGTTCAACGTTGCCCTCCACTGGGAAGTCTATGAAGGCCGCAATCCGGCTCAGCGCGCCCAGATGCGGCGCGAACAGGGCAGGGAGCGGTTCCTGACTGACAACGAGCTCGTTGCCCTATTCAAGGCTATCGAGGTCGAGCCAAGCCAAACGGCCGCGTGCGCAATCGCCTTTCTGGCGGCAACGGGAGCAAGGCGGGGTGAGGTGCTCGGCGCCCGCTGGGAGCGGGTCGACGTCGAGCGTCGCATCCTCACCGTGCCTGCTGTGTCATCCAAAAGCGGGCGAGCCCGCTACATCCCGCTGTCAGACGCGGCGCTCCGCATCCTCCAGCGGGTGCCCCGCAGCAACAGCCCCTGGGTTTTTGCTAGCGTCGTGGACCCCGACAAGCCGGTCGGCGACCTTCGGAAGACCTGGGCAAGGGTGAAGGAGCGAGCGGGGATCGACGGCGATCTGTGCCTGCACCAACTACGTCATACCTACGCCTCGAGATTGGTCGGGCAGGGCCGGAGCCTCTACGAAGTCTCCCAGCTGCTCGGCCATGCCACTGTCAGCATGACGGCCAGGTACTCGCATCTGGCTCCCCAGCGCCTCGTCGAGGCTGCCAACCTGGCCTTGCCCGACGTCTGTTGACCATCGGCATCTATCAACCTTTTGGCGGCCCCGTGGACATCATCCCGGGGCCGTTCTTTTTTGGAGATCCACCATGTCCCGCACTAGGAAGTTCGGCTTTCGTCAGGCTGCAACCTCGTCCCAAGCCACTCCCGCCCAAGCGACGGTGGTCAACTCGATGCCACCGCAGAGCGACTATGATCCAATAGCAGCGGCGATGCAGGTCGCTTCGGCCGAAGTTCCCAAGCTGCTCACGCCGCAGACCCTCGCCGAGATGCTCGGCATCACCGAGCGCACGCTGGAGCGGTGGCGTATCATAGGGGAGGGGCCTCGCTACGTGAAACTGAGCCGAAGCACGGTTCGCTACATGGCTGAGGACGTTGCAGCCTTCGTCACGGCACGCCTGAAGGCGAACACCGCACAGTAACTGCGGCTGAAGCGGGTATACAGCTTCGCCTCCGAGGATGAACAATACTGATTGGTGATGCCCCAGCCGCTGTGAGCGGCTGGGGCAGAATGATCAGAACGCAGGTGCCGGTTCTGCCGGCTGCTTGCTTGCCACATCCGCCTCACGGCGAGCTTGGAGTGCATGATCGCGCCCGGGATCGTTGCCAACCAGGATGATGGAACGGTTGCTCGTCCAGGCCGCGAGCACGGGATAGCTGGCGCTCCTCGGGTCCTCGCAGTCAGGCGCCTTGATCGTGCACCACATCAGGTTCTTGGGATCATTGTTGATGGGGCTGCCGTACTTCGACTGCACCTGAGCGAGGAAGGTCTCGTCAGAGATGCCGGACTCACCAGCTTCGTAGGTGATCTCATTGGCCCTCGGCCCGTCAGGCATGGCGATGAATGTGACGGTTACCTGCTGACCTGCCTTCCTCCAGATAATGTTGTCAGGCACTCTCGTGGGTTCGCCACTCGGTTTTCCGAAGCGAGTGGCCCAATCTGACCTGACCAAGGAGTCGTAAGACAGTTGCTCGCCGTGGATGCCGCTGTCGGCATAGCCGAGCGTACGGAGTGCCCGCTCGGCCTGAGCAGGCGTCATCCCCAGCCGGACCCCCGCGACATCCGCGTTGCGGGGGTCGGCACGGTTGGCCGGATCGAGAGGGCCTGACGCATCTTCGTATTGCAGCGGTGCCGACAGTTCGGCGACGCTCCTGTGCACGCGGGCGTTCGCCACCGCTGAGCCGATCAGGTTGATGATCGACTGGGCCGAGTTCGACGACTGGGCTGATGCAGGCGCCGCAAGGCCGAGCGCCAAGCAAGTGACAGCGGTAATCGAGAGCAGCTTCATGTGGCGTCTCCATATTGGGGTGGCGCAGGGCTGCCTGGCAGCCCCGCTGGCCGATATTAAGAGGCCAGGGCGTCAGGCTGCCGCCCGGGCACTACTGCGTCACCGGCTGCTGCATGTAGGCCGGCTTGGATTCGACGGAGATCATGCCGTTCTGATAGGTCCCGGTCGCACCGCCAGCGTCGAACGTGATCTTGTCGCCTGTCCGGCGCATCGTGCCTTGATCGTCGCAGCCGGGCAGTTCCTGTCCCGGCAGTGCCTTCCCGTCGCGTGCGCCGACGAGGATGTGTGACCCAGGGCAGGCGGTACCGCCGATGACGATCACCCAGGCAACGCTTTCGGTCGGGAGTTCGAAAACACCCACGAGACTGAGGCTGTCATTGGCAGTGACGGGAACGGGCTGGTCGGTTCCATCGGATCGGTACTGCGCCGGCTGTCCGTTCACCGTCAGCGTGTCGGTCCCGCCAATGTTGCGGATCGCGAACTCTGCCTGTCGGGCGTGTACGACGGTCAGAGGCGTCTTGCCGTCGGCGTATAGGCCCACTGTGGTCAGCATCTCGGGGCCGCTCGGCGCCGCAACTGCGGCCTCGTTTACCTGAGGGGTGGCATGCGCGGGTGTTTTGGTGTGTGTGGCTGTCGAGTTGTTCGGCGCGTCAGGTGCCTGGCACCCTGTAAGCACCAACGCGATCAGTCCTGCGTACTGGTGTAGCCGCTGCCGCGCAGAGGTGTTGGTCATGTATGCGTCGCCCCTTGTCCGAAGGGGCGACGGCCGAAGCCGGATGTTCGTAACCAAGGCATAGCACAAGGCGCGGACGCCTTTGGGCCGAAGCCTTGGACATGCGCGCCCGCCACCCGGCCGCGAACTGCGACCGGTGCCATGCTTGAGAGGTTACGACGCCCCACCCCCACTCTCATGGAGGCAGGGGAGGGTTTCACGGCATTCCGCGCCGTTTGCAATATGCATTTTGCCAGCCTGACTCGGCTGGCATCTACGAATGAGCCGCGTTGCCGGTCATCAGTGATCGACCGCAATTCGGCAGTCGGTGCCGTCGGCAGGCGCGGGCCGCAGGCGCAGCTCAACCCACCTTTAGGCCGGAACGCTCGGCGAAGCGCGGAATGGCTGATTTCACGGTGATTGTGGTGGAAAGCGGAACGACCGCTTTCGGGCGCCGATCGGGGTAACCGGGCCTTCGTTCATATGGCTGGGCAGGGCGCCTGGAGGTTGATCGCTGGTGGGGGATGCGCATCCACGCCGGCCAATTCGCGCAGACTGCTCCTCGCTACCAACTCGAGTCCCTCGGGCAGGAGCCGGTCGGCTATAATCGCGAACGCACGCTCCGGATGGCTCTTGGCAAGCGCGCCCAAGGCTTGCTCGCCACGCAAGATCGCCCGGCCCTCGCTTCAAGGCCACTCTGCACGGCGGCGGCGCGTCGCTTGCAGCGACTTGCCGCCGTGGCCGAGAATCTTGACCTTGGCGCGAGCAATTCGAACTGGTACCAAACCATATAATATGATTGTTTTGCCGTTGACCTCGATCCGGTTGCGCTCCATCCGACGTTCGGAGTGCCTGCTGTGACCTCCTCAGACGATTTCGGGAGTAGTGGCGTGGTGAGCGTCCGCGTCGGTGCGGATCGCGCGGTGTCTAATCATGGACAGCTGGCTCGTGCTCTGGGCAGCGAAATCCTTGCGGGCCGCTATCCACCAGGTACGAACATGCCGAGCGAAGGGGACTTGCTGGCGCGCTTTGGCGTGTCACGTACCGTCTTGCGCGAGGTGATGAAGACGCTAGCCGCCAAGGGGCTTGTTTCGTCGAAGACGCGGGTGGGGACGCGCGTGTCCGATCCGGTGCACTGGAACCTGTTTGACGCAACCGTGCTTTCCTGGCGCGTTTCGCTCGGCTTTGATGAGGCGTTCCGTCGCGAATTGCTGGAGATTCGTCGGCTGGTCGAGCCACGTGCCGCAGAACTGGCGGCCCTGCGCCGCGACCCTGCCGATGTTGCCAAGCTGCGCGGCCTGATCGAACGGATGGGTGCGCCCGGCCACAGCCGCCGCAGTTTCGCCGAGGCCGACCTCGATTTTCACCTGGAGGTCGGAGTCGCATCGGGCAACACCCTGATGCGCTCGCTGGCAGGTGTGATCGAAACGGCGCTGATCGCCTCGTTCACCCTCAGCTCCCCAACGGAGAGCCTGGAGCTGCAGGCCGAGAATGTCCGCAACCACGAAAACATCGTGGACGCGATCGAGGCTGGCGATCCGCAGGCTGCCTCGCAAGCGATGCTGCACGTGATCGAAGCCGGTGCCGTCCGCATCGAGGCGGCGGACACCATGCGGGCCGCAGCGGGTGCGCTGACGCTTTGATGTTGTTGTAGGGAACCACCATGATTGAGCATCCGACGCGCCGTGCCATTCTCGCAGGGGCAAGCCTGCTCGGGGCTGCCGCGGCGCTGCCCGCGGCGGCGCGGCAGGTGGGCACCCCGATGGACGCAGCCGCGCCGTTCCGCACGCCGTACAAATACGGCAAGCTCGTTCTTGCCGGCACGCATGAAAAGGGCCGGTTTGATGAGCGGCTGGTGGACTGCCCCTTCGTCTTCTCGGCCAACGACCGGTTTTATCTTACCTATGCCGGGTGGGACGGTGTCGGCTATCAGACCGGCCTGGTCGAAAGCCGCGATCTGGTGAACTGGACCAACCGGCAGCTGATCATGGCGCGGGACCCGCATGACCCGGTGACGCGGTACAACGTCAACATGGCGTCCATCCTGCGCGAAAACGAACTCTACTCGCCGGGGCGGCTGATCAAGGTGAACGGGCGTTACCTGGGGGCGTGGCATGCTTATCCCGGCGCGGGGTACGAAGAGGGCGCGGCGGTGATCGGCCTCGCCTGGAGCGACGACCTGATCCATTGGGAGCGCACGCCGCCGATCCTGTTCCCGCAGGATGGTGCCGATTGGGAGCGGGGCGGCCTGTACAAGCCGTATCTGGTGAAGAACGGTGATACCTTTCTGCTGTTCTATAATGCCAAGACGGCGGAGAAGCGCTGGCACGAACAGACGGGGCTTGCGACGTCCAAGGACCTCAAGACCTGGACCCGCTTTCCCGGCAGTCCGCTGGTCCGCAACGGCCAGCCCGGCGCGTCATGGGACGACCGTTTCGCTAGCGATCCGGCGGTGTACACCCACGGCGGCCGATGGGCGATGTTCTATTTCGGGCTGGCACAGGACGGCAAGGCGCGTGACCTGCTCGCCCTGGGCAAGACGCCGACTAGCTTTGCTAAGGTGCCCGAAATCCTGATCGACGCCGGCGCGCCGGGAACGGTGGACGACGACTATGCGCACAAGCCGTCGTTGATCTATCACAAGGGTGACCTGTACCACTTCTACTGCGCGGTAAGCGGCAAATACCCCAATGACGTGCGCGGGATCTCGGTCGCGCGGTCGAGGCCGTGGCTGGCGGCCTGAAGCTCCGCGTCGCGGCGTGCTAGCGCGTGGGGCACCCTTCCTTCAGAATCGTCGGCAACGCAGCCTCTGCCATGCGCGTATAGCCCCGGTCGTTCGGGTGAAGATGGTCGCCGCTGTTGCCCGCCTCGATCATCCGGTCGGGGTGCGCCGGATCACCCATTGCGGCATCGAAGTCGATCACCGCGTCGAACGCGCCGCCCGTCCGGATCCAGGCGTTGACCGCCACCCGCTTCGCCTCGCCGCCGGCATCGGCATAGGCGGCGCCCTGGTACGGCAGCAAGGTGCCGCCGATCACCCGCAAGCCGCGGGCGTGCGCGCGCTCGACGAGTTCACGCATCCCGGCGATGATCGCGTCGGCGCTGACGCTTTCGCTGGCATGTTCGGGCATGTGGCTCGCGCCGATGTCGTTGATGCCTTCGAGCAGTACCACCGCCGTCGCGCCGGGGACCGACAGGACATCGCGATCGAATCGCGCCAGGGCGTTCGGGGCCCGCCCGTCGTGCAGCAGCCGGTTGCCGCTGATGCCGGCATTGCTGATCGCCCAGCAACGACCGGCCGGCGTGCGGGCGAGCATGCGGCCGAGCTGGTCGGGCCAGCTCATATGCCCACCGGGCGTCGACGCGGCACCTTCGGTGATCGAATCGCCGAAGGTGACCAGCACGTGCTGCGCCGCGGCGGTCTCCACCTCGATGGCGGAGACAAGGCCGGCGGTGCGAGCGCGAACCGGACTGGCCAGGCCATCACGACCAGTCTGATTGCCCGGTGCCACCTCCACCATCTGCGCATGGGCGGCGGGGCTGCTCTGCTCGGGAAAGTAGAGGGTGACGGCGTAATCAGCGTCCGCGGAGACGGGGCCCGGAACCGGATCAGTAAGCCACGGCGCGCCGGCGGGGATGGTGATCGCTGGCTGGCCGGCGAACAACAGCGGCCGTGTCGAGCCGGGCACCACCTGGCCACGCGCGTCGAGACGAGCGATGCTGGCGCCGCCGATCCGCAAGGAGGTGGTGCCCAACTCATTGCTCAGCCGCACGCGTAACGCATGGCCGGCGACGCTGACCCTAACCGACTGTCGGACGGTCTGGTCGTGGAGCGGCTGGGGCAACGCGTCGCGAATGGCGGGCTCGTAGCCGATCGGCGGTGCGCCATACGCCCCAGTCCAGCGCTGATGCGGCACCGGCGCAGCTGCCGTCAGCAAGGCGATGATCAGCCCGATACGTGCGCCGGTTCCCAACATCCTCAACCTCGTTCTTTGACCCTGCGATCATGATTAGTCATATGATAGCAGATCACAAGCGCTGGTGCGCGCTAGCCGAGAGGATCACGTGGGCGAGGAAATAGGGCCGGATCGGCGCGAGCTGCTGGGCAGCCTTGCGGTCGCAACATGGGCATTCCCCGGTGTGGCGGCAGCCGCTCCGTCGGCTGGCCCGATCGCGGGAGGGCTGCTGCGGACGGAATGGCTGGTCGACCCAGTCGGCCTGGACACGCTGCGGCCGCGCTTCACCTGGAAGATCGCGGCCGACGACACGCGCGGCGTGCGCCAGAGTGGGTATCGGCTGGTGGTCGGCTCCTCCCGCGCCGCGGTGGCGCAGGGCAGGGGCGACCTGTGGGATAGCGGCCGGGTTTCGGCCGACCGTCCGGCGGCCCAAGCACCGCGTCCGCTGCGCCTGCGCTCCCATACGCCCTATCACTGGGCCGTGATGCTGTGGGACGGCGATGGTCGTCCCGGCCGGTGGAGCGAGCCTGCTCGTTTCGTGACCGGCATGCTCGATCCCGCCGAATGGCAGGCGCAATGGATCGCCGCTCGGGCAGATCGACCGCAGCCGGTCCATGTGCGGGGCTCGAGCAAGGTCGTGGAAGACGACCTGCGGCTGCCGATCTTCCGCTGCGATTTCACGGCAGGTTTCGTGCCGGTGCAGGCGTTCGTGTCCGTGGTGGGGCTCGGCCAGCATGAGCTCAGCGTCAACGGCGCGGCCGTCACCTCCAGTCTGCTCAACCCGGCGTGGAGCGACTATGCCAAGACGGTCCTGTACGACACCTATGACGTCACGCGGCTGATCCGGCCGGGCGCGAACGCGCTCGGCGTGATGCTGGGCAACGGCATGTACAATGTCGAGCGCGCAAAGGGGCGGTACACCAAATTCGTGGACAGCTTCGGCAGCCCCAAGCTGCTGCTGCGGCTGACGCTGATCGGCGCGGGCGGTGAGATTCAGCACGTCGTCAGCGATGCTGGCTGGCAGACGCGGCCGGGGCCGATCCTGTTCTCCTCCATCTATGGCGGCGAGGATGTCGACGGGCGGTTCGACCTCCCCGGGTGGGACCGGCCGGGCAAGGCGGGCGAGGGCTGGTTCCCGGTGCTGGCGGTGAAAGGACCGGGCGGACAGCTGCGCGCGCAAGGCGTGCCACCGATCGTCGTCGCCGAGCGGCTGAAGCCGGTCGCCGTCACTCACCCGAGCGCGGGCGTGGCCGTGTACGATTTCGGCGAGAATTTCGCCGGTCGCCCCGAACTGGTCCTGCGCGGGCCGGCGGGCGCCAAGGTCAGCTTGCTGCCCGGCGAGGCGCTCGGGCCCGACGGGCTACCCAATCAGCGCAGCTACAACGCACGGCCTGATGCGGCCGTGTCCTTTTCGTATGTGCTCGCCGGCCGTGGCGAGGAGCGGTTTGTGCCGCGCTTCAGCTATCAAGGCTTTCGCTATCTTCAGGTGACGGCCGATCCCGGCGTCGAGGTGGTGTCGGCAACCGGCCAGTTCATCCATGCCGACATGGCGCAAGTCGGCGAGTTCGACAGCAGCAACGGGCTGTTCGTCCGCATCCACGGCATGATCAACCAATCGGTGCGCAGCAACATGATGAGCGTGCTGACCGATTGTCCGCATCGCGAAAAGCTCGGCTGGCTGGAGCAGACCTACCTCAATGCCAGCACCATCCTGTGCAACCGTGACGCGATCACCTTGTACGAGAAGATGGTGGTCGACATCGCCGACGCGCAACAGGCGAACGGGATGGTGCCGGGTATCGCGCCCGAATATGTCGCCTTCATCAACCCCGACGGCACGGACATGATCTACCGCAACTCGCCCGAATGGGGGATTTCGGCGGTGCTTAGCCCATGGGCCGCGTATCGCACCTATGGTGATCCCGCGGTGCTGGAGCGGGGTTATCCGGCGATGCAGCGCTACCTGGCCTATCTGGCGACGCAAGCGAAGGGCGGCCTGCTCGATTTCGGCATGGGTGACTGGTACGACGTGGGACCAAAGGACCCAGGGCCGTCACAGCTCACCAGCCGCGCGGTGACGGCTACCCTGGTCTGGTATGAGGGGCTGATCACCGCGGCTAGGATTGCGACGGTGCTTGGGCGCGCGCCTGCCGAGGCCGCACGGTATCAGCAGCAGGCAAGCGCGGTGGCGCGGGCCTTCCTGCAACGTTTCGCCAAGGGCGACGGCCTGTTCGACACGGGCAGCCAGACCGCGCAGGCGATGCCGCTGGCGCTGGGGATCGTGCCGGCCGCCGAGCGCGATGCCGCGATGAAGCGGCTGGTGGCGGCGATCCGGGCGACAGGCAACGGCGTCACCGCCGGCGATGTGGGCTTCCACTACGTCGTCGACGCCCTCACCGCGGGCGGACGCGACGACGTGATGTTCGACATGATGTCGGTCACGGATCGCCCGAGCTACGGCTATCAGCTCGCGCATGGCGCCACGGCGCTCGCCGAATCCTGGGATGCGAACCCGACCAAGTCGCTCAACCACTTCATGCTCGGCCATGGCGAGGGCTGGCTCTACCAGTCGCTTGCCGGCGTCCGCGTCGACTTCGCCGCCGGCGCGCCGGAGAGGGTGCTGACCTTCGCCCCCCGCCCGGTCGGAGACGTGCGATCGGCGGGCGCGCGCTACCGCTCCGTGCTCGGCCAGGTGGAGTGCCGGTGGGAGCGGCGCGGCGCGGCCTTTGCGCTCGACGCCACCGTGCCGGCGGGTGCGACGGCGACCGTGCGGGTCCCGACCATGCGGCCGGATGCGGTGCGCGAGGCGGGCGGCCGGGCTGTCGCCGCTCGCGGGGTGCGGTCGAGCCGGCAGGTTGATGGCGCGTTGGAGCTGGTGGTGGGTTCCGGCCGCTACCGCTTCCTCGCGCCCGCCTGAGCGCGCGGCCAGTCGACGACGGCGACGCCATGGGCGGGCAGGGCACCTCCGGCATAGTCGCCGACCACCGGCCGCGCACCGGCAGGAAGGGCGAGGCCGACAGGCGTCGCGTTGTGGTTGATCAGCACCACAACGCGCCGGCCTTCGCCGGTCTCGCGCGCATCGACTTCCACGCCTTCGGGCGCACCCGGCAGGATCGCCTCAATCCCGGCGTCCCCCAGGAGGCTGGCGGCGAGGCGGTCCAGTGTCGCGGCGTCGAACCAGGCGCCGACATAGGTGACAGTACCGCGACCGACCCGGCGCGTCACGGCGGCGGGCTGTCCGTCTAGCCAGCCATTCGCGGCGCCATAGCGCTGGATCACCCGAACATCGTTTGCCGTGGGCTCCAGCACCTCGGCCCAGATCGAGGCGGTGGCGTTGCCGAGTTCTCCCGTGCTGGGGACGGCCGCGTCGAGCGCGTAGAATTGCGACACGCGCGCGCCGACCAGCGAGGCGAGGGGGCCGGGCTGGCGATTGGGCCAGAGCGCGTTGGCGTCATTCTTCATGCCGGTCCGCGGGCCCAGCACCAGATGCCCGCCCGCGCGCACATAGGTGGCGAGACGCTCCGCCTGCGCTGCCGTCACCACGTTGAGGCTGGGCGCGACGACGAGCGGATAGCGCGACAGCACCGCATCGGGCGCCACGACGTCCACCGCCTGCGCGCGGGTCCGCAGCGGCTTGTACCAGTCCACCAGTTCGCGAATCGGGTCAAAGTCGCGGTGGTGCGGTTGCAGGCGGATCGCCCAGACATTGTCGTAAGAGAACAGCATCGCGACTGGCGAGCGCGGCGACGTGCCCGCCAGCAGCGGTGCCGCCTCCGCGAACTCGGCGCCGATGCGCGTCACCTCGGGAAAGATCGGCAGCGGCGTGCCGTCGGCGCCCAGCAGGGTGCCGTGATACTGCTCCTGCCCGTTGAGCGCGCTGCGCCATTGCCAGTAGAGCAAGGCATCGGCGCCATGGCCTACCGCTTGCCATGCCATTTCACGCATCTGCCCCGGATCGAGCGTGCGGTTCACCGCCACCCAGTCGACGCGCCCTGGCTGGGTTTCCATCACCCAGAAGTTGCGCTGCTTGAAACCTCGGACGAGGTCGTGATTGGCGGCGTTCTCCAGCCAGTCGGGTCGCCCGTCCGGAATGTAATTGTCCCAGGCGGCAAGATCGAGCTGCCGGTGCATCGCGAAGTGGTCGAAGCCGGTGTTCCAGTGCATCGTGTTGGTGGTGACGAACTGGCGCGGGTCTGCCGCGGCGCGGATCGCGGTCACCTGGTTGCCGACGTAATCGGTCCAGGTGTCGGTCGCCCAATGGTCGAAGTCGAGCAGCAGGCCCGGGTTCTGCTGCCCCTTGGCGTGGAGCGGCACCTGGTCGAAGCTGTCGTAATGCTGACTCCAATATTGCGTGGTCCAGCGACGGTTGAGCTCGGCGATGCTGCCATATTTGCGCTGGAGCCAGCCGTGCCAGAGCGCCTGCGCTTCCCGGTCGAAGGAGGGCGGTCCGACCTCGTTGTCGATCTGCCAGCCGATCACCGCCGGATTGCGGCCGTAGCGCTCCGCCATGGCCGACGCGATGCGGCGGGCGTAGCGGCGGTAGGTCGCGCTGGCGAAGGAGAATTGCCGCCGGCCGCCATGCCCCTCAACGCTGCCGTCTTCGTTGACGCGCAGCACGCCGGGGTGGGCGGCGGTGAGCCAGGCGGGCGGCGCGGCGGTCGGCGTGCCCAGCACTACCTTCAGCCCGCGCACGCTGGCGGCGGTGATCGCGCGGTCCATCCACGCGAAGTCGAAGCGTCCGTCGGCAGGTTCCATGCGGCTCCAGGCGAATTCGCCGATCCGCACCACGTTCATGTGCGCGCTGCGCATGAGGTCGAGGTCGGTCGGCCAGCGCTCTTCCGGCCATTGCTCCGGGTACCAGGCAACGCCGAAGCCAAGCGCCGGCGCGGCATGGGAAGAGGCGTGGCGGGGAGAGGCGGGCGTCCGTGACGCAGCCACCGAACCTGTCAGGGCCAAGCCCAGCACCAAGGCCTTGATCGCCCGCATCCACTCCTCCGTCCGTGATTAGTCTTATGATATGAAGAACAGGCTTGCCGTAGCAAGGCCCATGGTGACACACATCGTCCGCCTGTTTGAAGCGGGCCAAAAGGAGATGCGCGTGGGCGAGGGTGGTTGGCAACGGCGCGAAGTGATGGGGGCGGGAATGGCCGCTGCCCTGGTCGGCGGCACAGTGCCAGCGAGCACGGTGCTTGCCGGGACCAGCGCCGGTTCGGCGGATCTGGCCCATGCCTTTGCCGAGCCGCCTCTGCGCGCCCGCCCGGGCGTTTATTGGTACTGGATGGGCGGCGCCGTGACCGACGCAGGCACCACTCGCGATCTCGAGGAGATGAAGAAGGCCGGGATCGGCACTGCCCTGATGTTCAGCATCGGCAAGGCGGGCGATCATCCCCTCGTCACCCCCCCGGCCGACGCGTTGACCGAGACGTGGTGGGCGCGGGTGGCGCATGCCGCCAAGGAAGCGGACCGGCTCGGCGTCGAGCTGGCGCTCAATGCGTGCGATGGCTGGGCGACGGCGAGTGGCCCGTGGATCACGCCCGAGCTGTCGATGCAGCATCTGGTGTGGACCGAGCAGGTGGTCGACGGCGGCCCCGTCGACGTGCAGCTTGCCCGGCCGACGGCGACGCTAGATTATTACCGCGACATCGCCGCCTTGGCGCTGCCGCTCGGGCCCGGCTGGGAGGAGACCAGCGCCAGCCGCCGGGCGCGCGTGACGAGCGATCTGCCGGTCACCAGCCTGGCCAAGCTTGCCGATCCGGCCAATGGTGACCAGGTCGTCGAGACCGATCGCGGGGGCTGGTTCCAGTTCGCCTTCGACGCGCCGTTCACCATGCGCTCCGTGACCGTGCGCACGGCCCATGCGACCAGTGGCTATTCAGCCGGCGTTTACCGGGCGGCCAACAGCCTGTGGGTCGAGGCCAGCGACGACGGGGTCAACTTCCGGCCGGTCGGGCGGCTCGATTACCCGCAGCACGGCTGGCAGACCGACATGACGACGCTGACCCACGCGCTGCCGCCGACCACCGCGCGCGTTTTCCGGCTCGTTCATCGCCCCGAAGGCCCGTTTCCTTACGAGGAGGAGCGGGATTTCGGGCAGGACACCACGCTGAAGCTGTCCAGCCTCACCTTGTCGGCGATGCCGGCGGTGCAGAGCCTGCCGGTCAAGAACGGCGAGCAATGGGGCCGCGTTGGGCGGATGACGGCGGCGAACCTGCCCGACGCCGACTGCACGCGGGCTGCGGCGGTGATCGACGTGTCGGACCGGGTCGGCACGGAGGGCCGCCTGCGCTGGCAGGCACCACC
>Ga0210040_10002126_pt1 | contig 28490 bp, 17 predicted proteins | sample CryGeyCG12114_NA_FD_185462 | JGI IMG/M metagenome (GOLD analysis project Ga0210040, IMG submission 185462) | Groundwater microbial communities from aquifer - Crystal Geyser CG19_WC_8/21/14_NA (SPAdes) (version 2) | ecosystem: Environmental > Aquatic > Deep subsurface > Groundwater | place: USA... | reverse complement strand
TACATGATCCAGCTTTCAACATGGCAAGATTCATGTACCCTAAATAGTGTACCAGTCAGTAATTACATGCACCATTATTTGTGATTTTTAGCCCTTAACGACTCAAAAAGAGGGGGAATGTAAAATGAATCATGTCTAGTATATCTTTAGAGCATAATCCGCCTCATTTCATATAGTCAACTTTGTTCAAAGCCCACTAAACTCCCAAAAATGTATTGCAAAAATGCACACTTTTCAAACGTCACATATGTACATAATACAATTTTTGCTTTCCATACATTTCAAAAGATTAGCAGAGTCCAGCAATAGAAAAATTCCTGCACGTTTTGTATTGCAGCCACCATTGGTGGATTACAAACAGGGAATACTACATGGTAGGTAGTAGAGTAATAGACAGTATGCATTTAATTTGTCCGTCTACTTATGCAACACAAGGGCAGCAAATTCCTACATACAAGTCATTTGGTATAAAGGCCATTGGACTTCCCCTTATCAAGTGTTGAAAAAATTTCATTCGCATTTTTTGCCACGGAGTGATTCGGGTACCCAAAACTCTGTTAGTCACTAACTTTGCCTTGGATTTTAGAATCACGAACAATTTCATAATGAACATTGAAAATTAATACGGTGGAAGCTCTTGTTCGAGTGCCCAAAAAATAGGTATAGGAACCTTTTTTTCCCATGCTGTCAGCCATCAGATGTGTATAAAAAAATCGGTGAATTTTTGTTGACCACCTTTGTGTATCCCATATCACATATGTCACATTTGTGACGCTCAATATCCTGTTCGCACTATAGACCAAGAGGGAATCGGAAAAAATGGAGACAGGTAAAAAAATGGCTTGCAAGATAAGTTTAATGTGTCTGCATAAACATACAGTAGAGTTGATTTCGTGGAAACAAACCATTCATTAGCATGCAGAATCATGAGTTGGAGCAGTAAAATGCTAAACGTAATGGGAATGACTACTTTGCTAGTTAGTTTGAGCTTCACAAAATGCTCGTCCAGTCAAAAGACAATAATAGGACTTGTAATAATATTTTTGAGCTCACAAACCATGCACGAGAACATAGAAAAATGAGATGGGAGTACAAAGCATAAAATAATCCAATTCTAACCCTTAACCACCTATGGGATTAAAAATTTCCGTAGAAATGACTATAATGGGTTATTTTTACACCCCAAAAATATAATTTATCACTGAAAATTAACATACAGGGCATACCTGAGTAAAATTCTTGACTTATTACTACCCATGTATTGGCTTACAAAGTATATAGAATGAATAACAAGGCAGTGTAAATGTGTGTACAGCTGGTTTCCGCTCATCATCGTGTTAAAAAGTTGTGGAGTGAAGAAAAAAAGGCTCAAGATGCTTGGCCTTAACAGCAAATATAGAATGAGAGCTCTTTTTCTTCTTATTACCCTACATGTTACATACACACGTTTTGTATATGCATGTTGTAGTTTCAACTAAACTTACTTTTAAACCAGCAAGCTTATATAAGCGAGTTACACATGTTGCTACGCTGTGGCTTTTCATTGCTGCATACTGTGACACTGTGTGAGCTCATATTCCAGTTTTTTCAAATGCCCAGGCATGTTATTATTATTGTATGTGAAAATAATTTAAAGCTTCCCATGGAATTTTTAGCAGATTATTGAAATCAAAAGGTAGGATTTGCACTTTTTCTATGCTCATGTATGGGGAATGTTTTTGAGGGATCCTTTCCTATTTTCTCCATCCAGACAATATGAAGTTTTGTTAGTAAGTTAGTAATGTACGAGCGAGCGAGCAAGTGAGTGAGAGTTTTAAGAGAGAGAGTGAGACAATATGCGTGCAAAGGCAAAACTCGTCTCCCTCTTCCCAAAAACTGTAGTACAAAGTAGTGTAAAGGAAAAGCTATGGAGTTCTAGATATATGCACTCGGTCCGGTACACTATACAGTTTTAGAGCATTTAAGTTTATTCCTTCCAGAGGTCGGCTTCACTTCACCAGGATTTCGGGATACGGAGAAATGAGCTAAGCTATAGCATTTTTTTTAGTGCACAAAAGATTAAGATTAATTGCATATGAGCTAAATTTTATTTAGTTTTTGTTGTTTCTCGTAATGTTTACTGAAAGTTTTTAGTGGGAGAATCAAGTTTGCTTGTAAATCAATACTAGATAATCTAAGGTTTCAAGAGTGCCACTATTGTAAAATTAAACTCTTTTGCAAATATTTTCGGCATCAAAATTTGCGATATATAGTTTGCTTTGTTACTTAGCTTTGATGTCTAGAAATGTAAATATATATTTCACTATTAGTTAGTTAAGTTGCAATTTAACTGTCATTGGTCTGATTAAGTTCAAATATTGATTATCTAACTTGTTAACATTATTTTCAGTCGTTTTTTAAAATTCATGTCTACTAAACTGAGAACTATGTGGAATTATAACTACTGAAGCTCAAACGTCAAAAAGTGGTTGTACAGCCTAAGCTATAAACAAAAATTCCATCTCTGACTGGAAGCCACATCCTTTAGAAAATCCTGTATGGTTAGTTGCGATGATACAAGTAGCTCCGTATACAATTCTAAAGGTTCCTTCCCAAAGTTTTTTTCACTAGTGCAAAGCAGTACCCTATGCACTTAACTAACTAACTGCTCCTGCAATCTGGCCTCACACGCATATACGCATACAGTGCCTTAGTACTTACTACCTTTAAGGATTAATGATAATAATGCTCCTGGTTCTTTCTTGTACCTATAGCTTGAGTTATATTATATATCCAGGTAACAGTGGATGGCTTAAAATCCATCTCCATGGACTAACTAACTAACTAACTAACTAAAAGTATGGGAACCATGCATACATTCTTAATGTAGCACAAACTTTTGCATACGTGACGAACCAAAACTACATAATGTAGAAAAAGGAAAAGGAAGTTTACTTAACGTGAAATCCTTTAGCTGTCCCACACATATGATATTTATCACATTCATTCACTAATTGTTATGAATGGACTGTAATCTTTTTTTCGCGCAGCCATTGATTTATCCTCTTTATCTGCTCCAGACTGGCATTTAAAATGACAGCCTTTAAAGCCACTACTGTTCTGTAATCTCAAAATTTTACACCATATGCATTCAGTTCGTATGGGATAATTGAATCCTGTAGTCAGTTAGTTTGTTAGTTGTTGGAGATAAGACTTATAAACGACGGGGCTGGAAGAAATATTTTTTCCAATTTTTTTCTCCCAGGGAACAAGCAAGGTTAATAGCCTTACATAACAATATATTTCAGTTGTGGTTGATTTCAAAAATCCAATTTTTAATGCACTGTGCTACAGACTTAAAGCTACCAAGTCATAGTTCAAATCAGGGACAAAGGTTATCCAGTTCGTTAGTTACTAACTAACCAGCTTACAAACGCATAGTAATAATATTTAAAGAGAATATTTACGTTTCAGTCCATATGTATGCAAGGGCTCCTCCGTTTCCAGTTGTGGAACATTTAAAATTCGCTTGAAAAATGACACTCATCAACTCACTATATATGCACTTTTCAATCCACATGCATCCAAGAACTGGTAATTTGATTCACGTCCACACACAACTTAAATGTCCTACTTGGTAGTTAGTTAGTTTGATCATGTAAACATTATGGAGAGATCAATAACACATACAATTCACAATTGCTCATGCAGTCAGTTTTCACATCCACTCTCTTCACACACACTCGAGTTTGGAATTTTTCGGGGTTCAAGCTCTAGATATGATTCGTACGCTACTTATGAAATAAAATATTATTATAATAGTTTTTTTTTTGGGAAACTGGAGGAAAGCTGCAAGACTGGGCTCCTCTCAGCTCTCTGAACACTGGCCTACGGAGGACTGACAGACTCGCTGTGTGAAACACACTCGTTCGGCTCAAAAAACTTACAGTTTAACTCACTCCATGTATAGTTTACGTAAGCTATATGGCCATATGTAGTATGCACTCTGTATGGTAGTATCAACGTGTAGTCAGTCCATGTACCGGGTTCACAACAATTAGATTCCATGGAGGAGAAATGCTTGAACATTTGAATATTGTTATCCCAACTTCATTCATATTAGGCGACTATTTTTGAAACATCTAAACTTTTCATAAGTTTGTACTTTTGTCATGAAAATTTCAAGCAGGGAAGTATAGAGCATTCAAAAATCTATGCATTTTGAGTATTCTCTATATAGCCTATGACAAAGAGCGATGCATTTTGAAAAAAATTCCATTCTTTGACGCAAACTGTAATCTAAAATATCCTACGTTGCAAAAATCTTATATATAACCAGAAAATATTTTCCATTTAAAATAATGGTCTGTATTTTTTCATTATTTTGGCAAAACGTGTAGGCTAAGTGCAAAAATGTATCCATAGTTTATTAGCTTAGCAGTGTTTAAAAACACGGAACATGTGCAGAATGGTTGGAAGAAACTACAGGAGGAATTAACGGTGCCCCATGTATACTGTTTGACTAACTATGAAAAAGGTTTGAGAGCCCAAGTACATAGAGTTAGGCCTAGTTAGTTGCATTGCATCATAGTCATATTGGTAGTGCCTGGGAGTATCAGTATACTATTATTCTCGGGCAGGCATGCACCACACCATAGAGAAATACACACACACATAGTGAGAGAGAGAGGGTCCAATCGCCCGAGGATGCCAAAAATTCTCTCTCGCCCCTGAACATCAACCCTAAAACCTGACTGGATGCTTTCTAACCATCCAGATTGGGCTGAGTTGCTCGCAACAAACTAGTGAGGTTTTGGATGCGCCGCTCCTCCATCCATCCAAAAAAATACACACAAGCCACTCACAATCATAATAATAGTGTACATCACACCAAACTTTGTCTCACTCACTACGGTACACCATATTTCCCTGTGAATGGGAGCCCATTTCCAAGTTCACCCTGTATAATAGTACAAGGAAGACAAATTCAAAAACTTTTCGCAAAAAACAGCATTCTTTACAACAGATTTGCATTTGCTGAAGCACACTAACTATTGCAAGTTTTTGCGTGATTTTAAAATCATGTTACCCAGGGCAAGTCAAAGAAAAATATAGGACCTTGTGATGAACTTGAATTCATATATAGATTCCTAGTGTTAGTGCATTACAGCTGAAACATTGATTCCTTATTTTGCAAATAAAGCATGATTTTTACCATAAAAATTAAAGGCACAATATAATCAAGTTGGTTAGTTATAGTTGCATTATGGACAAGCTCAATTTTTAAAGGAAAACCTCGTCATCTCTACAACCACATATGCCATATGTGGGTTTTGAGAGACTCTCAAGTTTACGTAGCATTTGGAGTTGGCTGACACACACTTTCAGTTAGTTAGTTTAGTTTGTAACTAACTGGCATTATACAAAGGAGCGCATCTCTGTTTCCACTGGTGTATACGAAAAGCACAGTGTGCGGATGTGTGCACAGCACATACACACTAGCATGCAATGCACTTTGTGTCCCTTGTAAAGTTAGCTACGTCTTTTAATCTCACATGCATGCATGCATGTGTGTAGATGGATTTAAAAGTACATGGTGCAGATCCAAACACACTCACACACACAGGGGAAAAAAACTAGCATCCAGAGAGGAAAAGAAGAATGCATTCATGTAACATTACTTACTACTTTTGTACTTGTAGTTCGTAATACGTAACAATGGAGAGAAAATGAGATCTTGAAAATGTTCACACTATAGTTCAGTTAGTTAGCTAGTTACCAGCTCACTAACTAACTAACTAACTAACTAAATAATATGTACAATGTGTTACAGAGACTGGTAAAAAACAAGGGTTCAAAAAAAATGATCTCTAGTAGCACAGTAGGTAAAAAAAATGATGCGTGAAATGAGAGATTCTCATAATGAAACAATACAGAGTTCCCAAATGGATAAATTTGAAACCTTATGTTGCAGCCAGCTTTTTTTTGAGCTGTCCATATTTCAGGTGAATATTCTATAAAGACCTGTTTGTACTCACCACCAGCATGTTTTAATATTTAGATTTGCAAAATGTTTGCGTGCGTGAGTGAGCGAAACAAAAAGTATCTTTTTCCCACTTTTACTTTATGCATGCATAGTAAGCGAGATTTTTTTTTGCGCTCCAACCAAAGGTTATTGCTTGCTCCATTCATAGCTATAAGGTAGTTTGTAGTTAGCTTTGTTCGTTAGTTAGTTGCTCTTGGTATTGCTCATTCAGTGAGTGCCGACATGAGAACACCAACACTTGCACTTTTCTTGCACCAGTCTTTTGCTTAGTTACCACATATACTGTGCCGTATCAAGTTGGAACTCTATTCTACGTATGCTCACCTTACAATAGAGGAAACCTTGATAAGAACAAGCTAGCAGTATTTCTGATGGTTTTGCTACACTTGTTTCAATCCGCCAAATTATGAAGGACCCACTAAAACACTTTCTCATTCAAATTGGCGCCCAAATTTTGGAAAAATTGAAAAATTAATTGATGCGGGGACGCAGAGTTGCAAATATTTGGAGACGTATATGACTGCAGTGGGAAGCATTCATAGGGAATCATAAAGATTTCAGTCTAAAAGGTACTATCCAATTCTATTTGGTGTTTGTGATGCAAAAAATGCAATATTTACCTCCATTGTTAGAGAGAATGCTAAATATTGCAACAGAAATTATTAGCAAGCCAAATTATCTGGAAGGAAAAAGATTGCACCAATAACTCCCGAGACCAGTTAATTTAGCAATCAAAAGAGAGATGAATGCACTCCATATACTCTTATGGTGTTTTTTTTAGTTTTGGCCTCATCTCCAGAAAAGGTTTTTTATTGTTCCACTAAACATGTCATGCCAATTTTGAACTTGCTGGGTCACAGCCCCATTGATGGCCAAAATTACAGAGGTCTGCACATAAAATTAACCTATAGACTGTAATTATTAGCTTTGTACAGATTTTTAGACTCGGGAGTCGCCAAAACCTGTATTTCAAAGTTCACTACTACTTCTGTCTACCAAGCAGCCTCTGCGTCTGCACAAAAACGGAACACTTATGTAAGCAACAATTTATATCCCAAAGTTAGATTCTATTTAGCTTAGTTAGTACAGCGATTTAGTAACTTAATGAGACGTACGATTTTGATAACAATGCTACATTAGTTTGGGTGGTATATTTCTCTTATGTAATCCCAGAACGTCTCAAAATCAATTAAGTTAAAAAAAAATCCTGTTCAGAAAATTGGAATATTTTGCATTCTAAAGCACTATTAATCAATTAGTAGCTTAGGTAATTTACTTGTATTCAATATTTCTGGTTCTAAAGCACAAAAAATACAATGTTTTGCTTTCCAAAGTTTGTCTTTGTTCTTGAGTCTAAAAAGGCTGGAAAATAAGATCCTCTTAGAAGATTTAAATTCTAAACCCTGTTAATTGAAACCATACAATTTCACCAATGCTCATTGAATGCTGTTCATCTACAGGCTTCAATAATACCAAAACTGTTCAAAGCTACCTCATGCTGAAAACGGAAAATGTTGACTCTGTGTGACGCAATAATTGAGCACTTGAGGATCCACTGTAAATTAAAAGGCGGGGGGGTGGGGATTTAATGCAACGAAAATGATGAGTAATCTCCGAAAAACGAGCACATATTTAGTTCTGTGTGAATATCTGGACACGCAATATATACATGCACTCATACAAGTGCCAACCAGCTGTTAAAGAGTTTCATTTTTTCTACGGGGAAATGATCATCCACTGATCACCAGATCCATCAAATAAGATGGGCATGCAGCCTCAGTCGGTCGACTTGAGAATAACTCAATTGGAACTTCAATATAGGCTCACAATACGTGTAGTGTAGTAGCATGAACAATACCAAACATTGTCAATTAACTACTCATGGTATAAGACCAATTTGTATATATTTAAAAACACCTATTCATTGAGTTGCGTTTTAGAATGCCTCTGACTGGAGGGAAGTGCTGTCTCTAATTTTGATTGTTGCATTGCTCCTAGATCACTACTGTAGGTCTACATAATGTAGGATAAAGAGTGGGCTTTGTGAAAAATGCGACCTCTGAGTTGGTGGGCACACAAAGCTTTCCCCTTCTATATCTTGCTTTGCACACAGTGTGGTTTGATTTGGACCACAATTGGAGATGATACTGCATGGTGTACGGGTGTGTGCAAGTAAATACGAGATTCCAATAATAAATGCTTTTGATGAGTGTTTGTTTTGTTTCTTGTGCAGAGCTTACAGCTCTGCATCCTTTGAAATTGGAAAAAGTCGTCTTCTACGAGGTATGAGACAAAGAAACGGTTCCCACTCCTTGCTTCTTATATTGCTATATCATTGGTCATTCATTTTGAAACATTCTGAAAATTATTCTATGGCTTGCGCCTCAAATCAATGTCAATCTTATTACTATAGTACATGTTGCAGTTTTAAACAATATATTTTAAGAAAATCTATTTAGAATATTCTAGTGCTTTTAATTATGAGTTATAAAAACTGCTTCAGATCATTAAAAAAAGCGTTAAAACAAAGTTGCTAGTTAGTTAACCCAATTGCCCTTTTATAGTCCAATATAGGCATTTGATTACAAGCAATTTACCATTGTACGGACATGTTTTCACCACAATGTGAATACCAGAGTGTAAAAACACTATTGTGTGTGTTTAACGACAATTCTGGCAGTGTCGCACCAAACTATAGCAGAATCTATGCACAATGTTGACAACACGGGGCAACGTAAGAACTGTCGTACAAGACAAGGGAGTTTAATTAATATCCTCGGTTTGAATTGCACCTGCTACTGGTCCCTGATTTTCAGAATCTCATCGAATAGAGTGCTTTGCTTTTGATACGGGCAATTTACCTTTGTTTGTTGACAAGTTTCCCCTTGTCGCCCATAACGGACACATATTTTCAGTATAGAAGTGAGCATAATGAAAAAGTGGGAAAAATCTTACAATCTACCTCAAGTCAGTTGGATAGTAAATAAATAAATAAACTTTTGACTGCTCATTTCAATAATGAAGGTTCACTGGGCATAATATACATAACTCCTTATCTTTTACATATCTGTAGAATCATCCATGATTTTACGACGACCTGTTCCTTCCTTTTTTCTTGACTTGCTTTGCATAACAGATGTGTGTATTTAAACATACGGCTATTACTATTTACTTTAATGTTTGCTGATAACAATGGAACTGCGTACCGCGTTTGGCTACATAAGTTTCTCCAAATAAAGCTTCAATTTGCCGTATAAATCTGATTAAAACACACAGTAAATGGTTTGAAGCAAGTGCTGAGAAGAAACATGACCTTTTTTGAATTACTGGGAATCTATTGTTCAAAAATGACTAGAGTGAAAAAATTATCTGATAATTAATGAATCTGAAGTTTAAGAAGTTTAAACTGATGATTCCCTTGATACAAATGATGGCATAAATTCAAAGTTAGAACCAGACTCTGATTATATACACTACTGTAAAATGGTAATTAGCCTTTTACGAGTTCAAAAGGACAACAATGTTACATGGAGTGAAAAAGACTTCATATGGAGACTATTACTGTTGGGTTCAAAAATTTTATCTTGTATGTTCTGTCAGAGCAAAAACTTGTGACACATGTGAAGCTAGCAAGTGAACCTAAAATCCTGTAAACTGTAGGCCAGGCAACTTTTTCGAATATATAGGGTCAATCAATCTAACGTTAGTTTGTTAGTTAGTTAGTTAAGGGTACACATATTTTTACTCATGAATCGTCCTGTGGATATCCTTGGAGTCACTTAGAACTGTCAAAAATGTAAACGATGACGCCAAACCATTATATTAGGATTTTTAAGTTTGTCCCTAGCTCGCTCGACGATCGTAAAGCAATAAAAATAGGGTTCACTTTTCCCTTGGCAAAAGTGTTTTGTACAACTCAATCCCTATATACGCGCGTCTAATAATACAATGATTATATGAAATGAAGGCAGCAGTGACAACACTCTTTTCGGCATTATAATTCTGTTCAAGCATAGTTCTCATTATCGCTCCACCGTTTCTATTTCGTTTCAAATATCTTGCTCACAATTCTGTGCATGGCAATCTATCAATGTGAAATGATAGGGATTTCATTTGGTAGTTACATGGTTTTTTGGAAATTTTGAACTGATTTTGTTAAAATTTTGTCGACTTCCGTATCCGTATACGCTAGTTAACTCAAAAGAGTTGTAATAACTTTCAAAATGGCGTTATGCACATCTGTACAGATGAATTGGTGCTTCATTGTACCGAAAATTCCAAGATTCTAGAGATTGAAAGGACAAACCTCACAACTCATTTAATATTTCAATCACTCTAGTAAATAAAGCTTTTCAGCTGCACATTAGATAGAATCCCTACAAAATAAAGGCGTATTGAATCACAATCACACCCTACGTGGGAGAAAATGAAGCGCAAATCTAATAGAAAAGACGAACAGTGAGTTAGAAAGCATTTCCCCCTAGCTAGACTCATTGTGCTAATTTCAGTTGGATAAATCTCCTCTTCATTATTATCAAGAACTCACTTCTCATCCACCATAATATAGGAGATCTATGGGCTGCAGGAACTCTTGAAAACTGCTCAATGAGAATCGCTCACCAACTAACTAAAAGTTGCACGTTCGAAATTCCGCTTTTTGAATTTTTGAATTTCTTCCTTACTTTGAAACTAATTCCCATTTAATCATTCTTATTGCTTGATAATATTAAACTGTAGACCATAATTTCCTCATAAGAAATGTACAAAAGATTTCTGAGAGCAACGTTGTATTGAGTACATGCATTGTGCATCAGACACTGGATTAAAATGGTGCTCATAGATAAAGGAAGGAATCATGGACCAAGATTCAGAATTTCCGGTGCATTTCTGTTCGCTCACTCACTCTCTCAGTCAGTTAGCAGTATTTATAGTCACTTCTATATTTTGCCACGTGAGGGATGAAAGGGATGGCACATGGGTCCCTCACCCTTATATGGCTCTGGAACACCCCTGCATGCAACTAACTAACTAACTAGCAGAGAAAATTTGTGGCTCATGATGATAATAACAGCAGGGCATCCCTTCTAAGTCCACTGCAGCCTCCCTGCAACTTTTATTGATCCATCCAGGCCACTCTTGTGCATATGGAGGAAGTGGAATAGGAAAAAAGAAAGGCCCATTACATGTGGATGGATGACTTATCACGTACACACTTTTACAACTTGTGCAGTAGTGTACTACTGCCTGTCTGTATACGAGTGATGGTTTTTGTATACATAATATCTCCGGTTCCAGCAGAAGTAGAATAGTGTAGAATTACACAAATACATGAGAATTGCTTGCAAACCAAGTTTAGTTTTTATTATCTAAAGGTTTCTTATTGGTTTATTATTATTATTATTTGCTCTTAAAATGTAATGGTATCTTAAGTCGGTGAATTACTTGCGTATGATTAAAAGAGGCCGATAATTCTCTTTAGTTAGTTTTCAAGCGCATAATATATGAAAACAGAAAGTTTGGACAAAACTTTATTTTGGGTTACATTATTATTTCATTAGTTGTATACTTGTGAATGATTTTAATAATAAGTGCAAGATGTGAAGGATAGGATTCCCTCCCTGTAATCTAAAACATTTCATTTCCTGTTGCATAATTGCTGTAGTACCCTTTGAATTTCTCTCTTATTTTTCTGTTCATTGAATAAATAATAATAGCTTTGCAGCATTCTTTATTCTCGTTTTCACATTTCTATGCAAGCTAATTGAGTCTTGGACAATTTTTTTCTTTCTATTTAGTTAGTACCCCTTAAAAGTAAGTTTCCACATAATCTGGTACATTTAATGGTTAGTTATTTAGTTAGTTTCAGAGATGAAGTTCACTACATTGTTTTTCAATGCACATAGAATGGCCAAAAATATTGGAGTCATTGAATTGCAAAATGTGGGATACAACGAAAGAAAAACCGTCATCAAGACCCCTCACTACCCCATCTGTAGCATATAGATTACTATGATATCCCATTCACGAGCCATAATTTGAAAAATAGCTCTAATTCGTGCCCGTTTTTCTAATTCCGTTTTTTGATACCAGAAACCTTATTTTGTCTCCTACATGCCGGTTCCTCATGGTTCATATTGAGTAAAAAATGAGCATTTTTCTTATCACTTTATGTTATATGCATGTGTGCATGGGTTGGATATGGAACTCCAAATAGCCTGAAAAACACGCTCCTTTGTTTTAGTATTTGCATATAGCATAAAAGGTGGAAGAGTTCTGGCCAAAGTATTGGCAGCACCACGTAGGGAGCAGTTTGTGCAACATTGTGAAACCACACTGCTTTTATATCGTGGCCCGTCTTGAACGCACTCCATTCTGCTCCTCTTCATTTGGAACTTGTCCGTTGTCCTGTGAACACGTATATCCGATTGGCTGCAATTAAATAGTTTAATTAATTCCGAATTTCGGAACCCCCCTTGACGAAGGCAGTACTGGAGTCTAATTAAGGACCACCTCCCCTCGTCATGAGAGCCAAGGTAATTAAAAAATCCATATTGTCTTTTCTTTATATCGATTTCTAAATTCGACGTTCGAGGAGCGGCATGGTGTTTCATCGAAAGTGAATGGCAAATTGAAAAGTTGATGCCCATTGTTGAATTTTATTGTTTTATTGTATTCCTCGTCGGTTGAGTATTGTATGACAGTAGTTTTTGTCCAGTTTTCGATTTCACTATTGTCGGTTTTTGGGGTTTTTGAAGTTTTACCGGCATTTGTCTTCGTTTGGGGTGGTAAATAAGGTTCTTTGTTGGTGAACATTGTGGATGTCGACTTTTAATGGTCGGCGGTGTGTATAGTATTGGTTTATTTTGTTGGGGGACATTTTTATTGCGAAATCGACTTTTTATCGTGTCTTTTTTTGGGGGAAGGGGTGTCGATATCGATCATCGGTTTTTGGTGAATGTAGTCTTGATTCAAATGTTTCTAACTGTCGTATTCTTTATTTTTCCTTTCCAGTGGCGCAAGAAACGTATGCGAAGGCTGAAACGTAAACGCAGGAAAATGAGGGCGCGATCTAAGTAATCCTAGGGTCCATGGCGTCCGTACCAGAGGACCACTCTTTCTACTCCTAACAATATCGACTGGGCTTTGGCACAGTAATAAACGATTTGTTAAATTATTTTACTAGCCTTTTGGCTGCTGTCTTTTATTTGTTGGTTATAATAAAAGCAGTGGCGATGGCCTAGACTCTACACTTTTACTTGTCACTCAAAGTTATCATTGATGTTGAACCTGCATCTGCTGCATATTGATAAGGCACATTAACAATAATATTTCATCGTTCTTTTAATAATCCTCTAGTCACAAAAATTATGAAGTATTCTGGTTGAGTCATTTTGGCTACTATCATTGGATAGCAGATCTTGTTTTTCGGCGAAGATATTTCTTCTCGATTCTTCGTAATATCCTCTGGCACTCTGCATCTGCATTAATTCTCGGTTCTGACTTTGGCATCTGTAACGAACTAACTGCATCTGATGTCTGATCATATACCCCACCAGGAGGGAATTGATTCGATTTGATTCATTCATTTTACGTGTGTCCAAATCAAGACAAAGAACTGCTCTCTCTGTGGTTACACGATTGCTGGTCCATTGATATATCAGGTTTGTCCTGGCTGGCAATGGTAGAAACTGACGAATCATAAAAATCAGGTCTCACTTTTAGATTAGAGTTCTCCCATTTGTTTTATATCATTGACTCATTTCTTGAGCTATTGACAATGATTTGTGTATTCAACTCATCCGGTCAATCCAGTGGTCCGTCATTGCATTTGACAACATCAACAAAACCCAAAGAGTGATGACGACGAAGGAATAGAACGATTCTTCAGCGGTAAAATCATTCCGCGAAGCTCAAATCTTAATTCAAATACATGCTTTTAAAGTCAGTATGTTAGTAAATACAAAAACGAAATAGTTGTGTGTCGTATGTAGTCGTGGTGTGTAAGTTTTCGAAACTTTTAGAAGGCCCAAGTGTTTTAGTTAGGAGCGTTAGGATAACGAATACGATAGGAAAGGAATGAAAAATGCAAATGCAAATCAGAGTTGTCTGTTAGTCATTGTCTTATAGTATGATTCTTACAGTGCAATTTATGACGCTACCGAGATCGGATTAAAAATTTGGTGTTCACGACGACCTCAGGCACAAGATTAAATGGCAAAGGTTAAATAATCTTGGCAAACGGCATTACAATTTTTCAAACATTCACGATTTGAGCATTTGATCTCCTGCACTCTTAATGATACTGTAACAGTATTTCTGGATCGGCATTTAACTAACGCCAAAGTTCTACACACAACTATAAGGTGAAGTAATCTAGGGGGACTACGACTATTTAATTATGTTGACCAATAGTGCCGTTCGTGCGATATTGAGGAAACACCGACCAGTTTTCCAGCCGCTTGTGAATGCTTATTTCTTCTGTGGTCATCTATCCAATCCTAATCGTATGCATGGGCTAAAATTATCAAAATCATGTGCCATTACTATGCACAAATACTGACCGATAATGATTCTTGTATTTAGTGTATAGTCACGGAGGTGTGGGACCAATTCGCTTTCAAAATTTCGTCACAAAGCCTTTAAAAGAAGGTCTGCCCCTTCGATATTACCCCTTTGCTCATCCCGAATCCACCCGTACCTTCGAGTACTTCAGCAACGATCCAAAATACAATGACATCGTGTTCTCCATGTCTACAGAGCCCCAATATAGCGGATCCACTGCCAAAAAGTTTGTAAAGCTTGCCGAAGACAACAAAATCCTTCTACAGCCTCTTTCCTCTGAAGCATATGCATCCATTGTTGACGAAATTGTGACCAATGTGAAATCCATGTGTGATGAAGATCTATTTGCGATCCTCTACCACTTGCGTCATTTCCCTGTCATCAAATGGAAAGAGCCTGTTTTCATGAAAGTGTGGAAATCAATCGACGATGAATGTGTAAATCGATGGTCTAAGTGGTCGCTGAACAAGCTATTTCAAATCGATGATCTTTTTGTATCCCTTGGACTTGGAGGAAAATGCAGCTTTCACTGGGCATTGGTTAAACGACTATTGAGAAAATCAGACTACTTAGATTATGAATCGTATATCAAATTTATGTTTACTCTTTGTGAAATAGAAAGTATAGCTTCCACGGTAAACCTGTATTGTTTAGAACACAATCTATTGCGACATTTAGAAGCAATAACTGCCCCAGATCTGGCTATTGTGTGTGCGGGATTAGCCAATTTGACTCGACCGATTCATGATCGGTCTGCGTTGAAAAAAATTTTGCGAAAAGTCATAGACGGGTTGGATTCCTTAGATGCTACCAGTATCAGCAAAATTGCCAAGTGCCTACAATATTCTAGTCATTATGAGATTGAAAATGATCTGAACGAGCTTTTTGATGCTCTGATCCCTCATTTAGATCGATTTTATCTTCATCCTTGCTCTCTTATTCTTTACGTTAGTTTGAGGGCGAAAATTCGCAATGAAAAGTTAGTAGATGCTGTTATTAAGAAGACAGAAAAGCTAATAGACGAAGGTGTAAAAGTTTCATTGAAGGATTTAGAGAGAATTGCTGAAGTGGCTGCCACTTTCAATATGGATTTCACGAGCCTGGGTAAAAAAATTATTGCCATGTTGGAAAGCCCTGACCCAAGTACCTTGAATCAAATGAAAACTTATGCTAAGTCGTTAGCTAATACGCTCTACTTCTTGAATGTGGCTGAGATGTACTCGGAAAAGCTGACTAACCATTTTTTGAGTCCCGAGTTTCTCAGGAGTACTTATGGTAAGCGGCTCGTCATTTTATGCAAGCCTCTCATTGTATCACGTTCTATTGCGTAATTAGTCCCCTGTGCATCTAATCTATTCGTTTTTGTTTTTAGGGAAAAACATGTTCTCGTACCGAGTGGAAGTACTATTTTTGGATATTGTTGCAGCAATAGATATGGCGGGATACAATGGTCACAGGCTAACGGAAAAAGCCAATGCATTTCTTTCCAAGGTTTGCAAATCGGAAGTTTATATGCATTTACTTCACGTGTTTTCATGTTAAGCACATTCGATTTGGGTTATTCTATGATATAAACAACATTGCTTTACTTTTTTTTTATTACAGAAACATATGCTGTGGATAACTCCTATTGAGGCAGTGACAAAAATCTCCCATTTCGAAAAAGGCATTCGATCAGTATGGAATTCTCTTTCGGAACTGACAGGAAAACAAGCCCATTTTTTCAAACCTATCAACATTTTGCCTTACTACTATGGAGCAGGTAGGTATAGTCACTGTCATATGCAACGGAATCGCTATCAGAGTACTTCAGCACACAAATATTATATAACTTTGTCCTCTTCTTTCATTTCTGTGTACAGAAGTTTTGTTCTGTTCGGATCGAAATGGCAACATTGTCGAAATACCTCAACAACTCTTGGAGTACGAAGAGTATCAAGTAAAGCCAGTTCCTAAAGAAATTTCTGACCAAGGAATACGCTGTCATGTATTCCTAGTAGCAGGAATCAAGAACATCATATTTAATACTTGTGAGACCACCGGACCGTTCAAAATGAAAGAACGACAGATCAATAAATTAGGATATCTTTCGAGAACGGTAAAGTGTTTGTTTATTATATTATTAGCGTTACATTTTATTCACGAATACTCATTTACGTATATAATATTGATTGCATTTCATTTTTGCGTATAGGTTTTAATGAAATCGAGGGATTTAGAAGATGAAACAGTGAAAAAGAAGCAAATGGACTACTTAAGAAAGTGTTTGGAAGATTTCAATCTAAAGATGTCGACTTGAAAATGATTGTTAATAATTGAATGCGACTGTGAAATAACGAGTGTTATTCCTATACTATATAATGTTATTAAAAGCTTTCATACGCTTGCTAACTTTTGGAATTTTCAACGATTTCTTAATAAAAAAGCGAGTTGGATACAAAAAACTTAGTTGCTTCATCATGCAGCAAAAAACACCATTAGTTATACTCGTTCGTTACTAATAGCTTATAATATACGCTGGACTAGAACGGACAAGGCATAAAGTTTAAATACTTGCTATCTTAAAAGTAATACATGACATGGCAATATACGATTGATGGAACAAGTTTCAACAAAAAACAACGAAAAGACAAGAAATAATACTGAAAATTATCTCCAAAAATGTAACCTTGATGATATTAATTACTGAGAGCGCATTTCTTGACGAACACAGTATTTGAATGCATCCCAGCCTTCCAACTTGTTGTAACTCTGAAAGTTAGAGAATTAAATTCAGGTAAAACTCTTAATCGCACACAATGTTGCAATTAGAATTACTACTTATTCCTAGGTTAATTGAAATATCGAAATATGTAATGGCTCACCTTAAATCCACGATGCAACCTATCTTTCATGACACCAATAAACTCGCGATGACTCAAATGGCCATCATCATCTTCGTCGAAAATTTGAAAAACCGTTTCTACAACGTGAGGACTCAAATCTGTCCCCGTACAAATTCGAACAGCCCTTCGGAACTCATCTTGTGAGATAGGCCGGTCCGCTAACGTATACATTTTCATGGCTACGCTGAAATCATCCAGATTGTTCAAAAACTGACAGAAAGCACGGAACTCTAAAAAGCTGATTCCTTGTTCCAGTTTGATTCGGTCCACCAGCCGGTCTAGGTACAACTCGTATCTAAAAATCGTATAGTAGATAGTTAAAAAACATTCATGGTTTTCTAAATATCTACTCTACTGTGAGTGAAATTAATAATATTATAATTCTTACTCCTTTGTGTCCAGATAAGTATACCGAAGCAGAATTTTGGCGAAATCAACTTGCGAAATTGTATCCAGGCCTTTTGAAAACTCGTGAAATTCTAACTCTTGGACCTCCGTCTGTAAATCTTCCATAAATCTGCGCAAGTGAAATTAATATAAAATAAAGTTCCTTATACACTTTTCGTTCGCATCCAATAATGAAGGCGCCTAGGGAGTTTCTAAACTTACTTCTTAAAATCCTCATAACGAATTTCCCGATCGCCCTTCGGTCCGAAAAAATGCAAGAGTAACGTAGTGTCCACAAAATGTCTTCTCTGTAAGCCACGATCGTCATCAACTAATAATTCTTGCCAAGCCTCATTTGTCAACGTTTTTGATTCTTTCCCATTACTTTTCACATTATTTCCATTTTCATCTTTATTTTCTTCCTCTGCAGTTTTATTCAACAGTCCACGTTTATCCTTCCAAGCCATACTAAAGATTCTCTCCAACTAATTTTCATTCCACACATGATTCTCAATTAATTTCTCATTTGGTAATTTAGTTACAACTAATTTTAATCTATAAGGTCACTTGTCTCTATGTTAGAATTATCTACAGGATTACAACTTCTAAATGAAGGGCACACCATTACACCACATTATATATTCATTATTGCACTCACAGTTTGTACACGCAAATATTATGTTAGTCATCTAGTCTTTAACTAATTGGTTAATATTGATGCACCAACACAATTGTATAGATTCTGCAGAGTAGATGTATACCTTGAACAAAAAAACATGCGAAACATACGGAAAAAGTAGCAAACAATAAGGAAGAGGATTTTGGAAGAAAACAAACCTTATAAAAATAACAAAAAACGATTGGTTTTCATGTAGAAGAGACCGTACAGTTTCCCAGCTTAATGCTTAATTATGTGAAAAGGTCCCCAAAGATCTTACGAATCATTAGAATGAACACAAATTGCTCAATATCATCCAAGCAAAAAATTGTACGTACTCCATTAAACGAAAAAATACACGAAACCAATCACCAAGAATCACGTAGAAAACAGAAACAGTTACACCAACAAGTCTGTGCAACATATATGAATAAATAAGTTAATAGAGATTCCATGTCATTTCAAGTAAGGGAGAAATCATAATATGAGGAGTGAAAAAAGGCAAAAGAAAAAAAACCTTTTCAGCATTCAAAGGAATGGTTAATCGGACATCTTCAGAAGCTTGCACAGCACTCTCAATCAAAGTGCGAATTTTACGTACTATTTGTTGAACGTTCTGAATCACCGTCTCTCCTCTATAAATGCTCATTGGTATCAGGTACAACAACTAAAATCAAATAAATGAATTAACTGAAATAAGGAAAAGTCGCTACACCTAACCTGATTTGTCCGCAACCGCAGTAAAAGTAAATGATACAGTAATAATTGTATGGCGACCAATGGACATAATAGAATTTACTTCTGAGTTGACCCAGACTATAACCGCCGCTTTAGCTATACTATATAAAAACTGAGTTGCTCTCTCTACCCAAAGTTACTAGCTATGGTCTAGCCTCCGCAGTTAAACAAAACTAAATCCTTTATGTTACCACTAGAAATTCGTTTTTATCCACTTTCTCATTTCCATCCGTGTCAAACATATTGAAGGCTATGCGAAATCCAGTTTGAGGCTCTAAAAGACAAAAAATATTCGTTTCTCAGGAGATATAAGTAAGAAAACACCAAACTGAATGAATAAGGAATTACTCGTCAAGACGGAAATGAGGAACAAGTACTCCGTGTACGAGATGATTCCTAAATCCGGTAATAAATGTAATCCAGGGGTTCAAAATTCAGTAAAAAACATAAAATATGAGAACAAGATAGACTTGTCCTTAGCAATGTAACTTTTATTCATACCCTTGTCTCTCAAGTTTCTAAAAGTTTGTGAAGAGCCTTGTTTCAGACTAGGAGTCGATTGTTTGATGAGTTTTAGGTCATTTTCGAGAATATTCTTTCTTTTTAGTCGAGCTGAAAAATAATGAAAAAAAAACAACATATTCGATCAAGACAACCATAATGACGAAAGTTAACGCACATACAAATAAAGTCCGTTTACTCACGCCTAGGTTCAGCTTCTACAACAGACTCTAAAAAGTCTTGCGGGGTCATGTAAAGTTGGCTGTCATACTCTACAGATGCAAATCGAAGGAACCTTCGTTCTCTTGAAGTTAGTTTTATTTGTTTGGGTTCTTCATCTCTCTAAAAAATAAAGAATGTAAGTTTCAAATACGAAGCTAAACCTGATTCCACAAGTGATTTAAAAACTGACCAACCTTTCTTGGCCTCAAAGCATAAACTTTGTTATAGTTTGCAAAGTTACTTCTGTAATATGAGAAAGCTCGCCAACTGAAAAACAACAATGAACTCGCAGCAATCGCTCTAACCGAAATTGTTTTCCATGTTTGCCATTTCTTTGGCTTTGGAGGAATAGAACTCAACAGCCGTATTCTTTCTGAAGGCATGAACTGCAATGGTGAAACTAATTTATTACAAAAAATTCTGTGCATTTTGAAACTCATGGAAAAAGCTTGAAAGAGCCACTATACGAAACTTCTTTTATGAGATCAATTTGAAAATTCGCTGCGTCAGCGAAGACAGCCGACAGCATACACGGAACTTGGTAGACATGACATATGGCAGACATGGAAGTTGGCAGACCGCAGACAGGGAAGCTGGCAGACAGCAGACATAGAAGTTTGATTGAAGACAGGGGAGATGATGTGAATAAGGCTGTAAATAGATGTGTGCGTCTTTATAGTCCATTGATTTCTTGTATAGATAGATGTATTCTTTTGCATACCTTTAATATTACATTTGAGCCTGGAAATACAATAGGACCAAAGGCTGGGTTGACTGCATCAATCTGCATTAGCATAATTCATTTGCCAAACAGTGGCCGTCAAAGGGCAGAATGAAAATTGTAATTGTGCAAGTTATGTAGGCTGTTAGGGTGAGCTTTTTAGCGTTCCTCTGCTATTATCTATCTCTCTGGCCAGTAATGCAATGTTTAAATGAAGCCAAGCGAAGCTCCAACACGGGCAAATAATAGACTAATGTTTATTAAATGTCAAAAGCAAATAGAAATTACAAATAATCACGTATAACTTAGTGATTTAGAAATAAGCCTCACAGTTCCGTCTCACAAAGCCCCAAAGCTTTAGTCTTAGAGATGAACCTAACTCGCACACGATTACTAACTCACTGGCCCTGGTTCAGGTATTGGATACTTGTACTTATAGAATACAAAGAGTACCAGTAGACAATACTGAACATAGCACAAAGCAAAAACAATAAGTCCTAATTAGAATAATGTAAATTAGGAAACAAGCTAAACATCATAGGATATTTATATAACCAGAAGCAATGAACTTGCACCGTTACAATATTCTTTATGAATTTACTATAGTCTACTTGCTTCACTTCATATATATCTTAGATCGTCTAACTCTTGCTGGACATGGCAGCTCTGAACTCGTTCTCGTTATCTGAAAAGCGCAAAAACCAATTCCCTCTCAAACGTTTTCATGTTTTTGAATTATCTTGTTGCAGAACTGGTGTCCCCGAATGCCAAAGAATTAGCTGTTAATTGTGCCAAATGCCAAAGTTGCTCTGGCGGTGGATGAAATTGGAAGAAATTCTGACAAGCAAAAAAGTCCATGTCTTCTTTTATGTTCTCTTCTCTATATGTTTTATTTCATGCATACAGTGTTTTTATGCAAGCCGCAGTTAATCAACTTTTTAATGACAAAGCAACTGATTGACAACAATGAGAAAAAAATAACGAGACCACTAAACATTTTTTTTGGTCAATGGATTTGTACATGTGATCTGGCGATTAAAACGTAGCATTGCTGGTACTTTGTTAGTTTAAGTGTAAGTGGTGTAAGTATTTGAAGATTGGCACGCATCATAGGGTCAATAATTAAGAGAATAAGATATTTTCTTTTCTTAACAGCAGGTATTTGTTCAACACTTTTCAAATGAAAAGATTAAAACGACAAAAGTGTTACTTTTATAGGGTTTATGTTTTAAATATATGCTAATATGCTGTAACAAATTGAGGCTTGTGAATTCACGAATTCACATATGCGAGCGTTGTTTCACTTGATTTACGGCCTCTTTGAGCATTTGACCAAATTCTGGATGAACTTGACTGAAATTTTTGATCGCCCGTTCCTGTAAAAACGGCTGCGCATTCACTAAATGTCCCGCAATATTAGCCACGAGTCGTTTTCGTGATTCTGGAGTGAGCACTTTGTTCCAAAATATGGTCACTTGGCTGAAGTTGTCATCATCGGCGCTATTGTAGCGTTTGACATCTCCCGACAATTTGAATCCTGAAATGTCCGTTTCGGGAGTTACGGCGGGGCCACTGAAGGAATTTGGGAAATAATTCGGTGCTCCACCCTATAATATACCCAAAGAAAACATGAAGTCTCAGTCATTCCAATTCAAAAATGTATCCGTCGCATTACATTTCGATGAGATTTTTTTCTTTACCTGCGACTGCACATTCAATGGGCCATCACGTCCATATGTATTCAAGCGAACGGTTCTTAAGGGACAGTTCACCATAATCTGGGCGTAGTTGGCTCCAAGCCTGTGCCTATGAGTATCCACATAGGAGAAAAGTCGGGCTTGCAGCATTTTATCGGGACTAGGCTCAATACCTAAAAAATAATTATTTAGTACTTTTATTTAAGCGAAACATAATATATTAAAACAAAGAGCTTACCAGGTATCATATTTGACGGAGCAAAAGCGAGCTGTTCAATTTCCGCGAAATAATTTGAAGGATTCCTGTCTAGGACCAATTTTCCCACAGGTATCAGAGGGAATTCACTTTGGGGCCAAACTTTAGTCAAATCAAAGGGATTCCATCTGTACTTTTCTGCTTCTTCAAAGCTCATCACTTGAATATGCATTGTCCAGGAGGGATATCTCTGTGCTCCAATTGCATTGTACAAATCCCGAATGGCGTAGTCAGGATCGTCTGCAGAAAGTTGGTGGGCCTTGTCTGTGGCCAAATTTTTAATCCCTTGGTCGCTTTTCATGTGCAATTTGCAATACACTGGTTTCCCATCTTTGTTGACCATCTTGAATGTGTGGGATCCATAGCCTGTTGAAATCAGCGTTTTTTAGAACTTCAATACCTACAATACCTAAACTGGCTATTCTAACTTATGGGTCTTAATCTTAATAACTATTTTCCTATATGTATGCCTCAGGTAGATATAGCTTAAGTTTTTACCATTCATATGACGGAATCCATCAGGAATTCCTCGGTCACCAAAAAGAAAGCAAACTTGATGCGTTGATTCAGGTCGGAGGGATATAAAGTCCCAGAACATGTCTGCATCCTGAAAAGCACAGAAATGTAAAGTCCCGAACGCTTGACAATAAACGCAATGTTCATTTGAAAAAAAAGTACAAACCATCTATATTGCTTGGCATTCGAGTAAAATATTTACCTTCATATGGGTCTGAGGGTTCCGCTTTTGCGTATGAATGAAACTTGGAAATAAAATTGGATCCCGAATGAAGAAGATGGGGGTGTTGTTTCCAACCAAGTCCCAATTGCCATCCTCGGTGTAAAATTTGACAGCAAATCCTCGAGGATCGCGAGCTGTGTCAGCCGATCCACTCTCCCCACCTACTGTTGAAAACCTGATAGCAATGTCAGTTCGCTTTCCGATGTGCGAAAAAACGGCCGCTTTCGTGTATTTTGTGATATCATGAGTCACTTCAAAGTACCCGAATGCACCTATGAAACCAACAAAACTGGGTCAGCACCAGCACTGACTTTTTTACCTACACTTGCAAAATTGAAAAATTAAAAAATCGCACCATTTTGTGATAAGATTTTTAAATTACGAAGTCTCGTTAGTGTAAGCAGCATGTCAATTAGTAAGTTTTGAGCAGACAACAGGTTTTAAGATTGGAAGATGCATGGTATATAATAATGTACTTACCACCGCCTTTAGCATGAACAACTCGTTCGGGGATTCTCTCCCGATCAAAATTTGCCAAATGCTCAACCAGTGTGGAGTCCTGCAGAAGAATTGGTCCTTGAGAGCCAACTGTCAGGGATGCAGTCAAAGACGCGACTGGACAGCCATGGGAGTTTGTTGCACGGGCTGTTTTCTATTATGAAACCAAGAAAAAATTAAAAAATTTGGTGTTTAAGTTTTTTTTAACTGCTGGCCACTGACACTAGCCACGAAGGACTCTCAGTCAGTCAGTGTACAGTGTACAACTACATGTTAAGCAAAGAATTGAGGGAAATTAAGAATTCATTATTAATGTTTTGTTCTTTTCATTATAAAATGTGGAAACATTTCTGCAACTTTTATATGATTACAATTTTACTATGCTAAGGATGAAATTTGCCTGCTAGAGAATGCCGGAAAAAGGTTCGAATCCTAAAAATTATGCATTAAACATTAATTATTTAGATACTCATGCACACAAAATTCCTAGTGGTAAATACCTTAATATAACAAACAAGTCATTCTTGAATTCAAACATGGATAAAAACTGAAATTAAGGCAACAAGGTTTTGGTTTAATTTTGCTACCTCTGGCAGTGATTGCCTTTAACAAGAGCATAATTAAAATGAATTTGACATTTGACATGTAATATGTGATTTTTTTTGCTAAAGCAGAGAGAAATGAAATCCAAAGAGAAATAAGCTTACCGTATGATTTTTTTTCCATTGGTTCAACTGCTCTGCAGTTAAATCTTGACTGGCCATTTTGGTTCGTTAATATGTGTCCTCAATACCGTAGTAAAAATTATAAATCTGTTGTCAAACTATTGTAGTTTTAAAATTAGACTGGGAAAGACAGAAGGAGCAAATGCTTGAAGATGAATGAAATGGACGTGACTATTTGCAGGCAAATAAATTGATTGGTCTCTGTGCAATTGACCCTTGATTGATCATGATATGATCATTTGGTACACAACTAGGGAAAAAGACAATTTTTATCTTCCAAACTTCACATGTATTCATCTTGTTTACTTGTCAGTTAGTTAGCAATTTATATGCATATGTTATATAAAATGATGCTCTCGAAATGCAGCAGATAAAGCATGTGTTTCATTTATCAGCAACTATGACCATATGATTGACTTTCATGGGAAACTTTTGCCCTACAAGTTCACAACAGCCGTAAAAGTCCCCTCAAAAGCGTTTTTTATGTACCTTGAATTCCAACAGTAAATGGTTTGCGATTTTATAATTAGTTAGTTGCATACATACAATATTTTGAATGCATACGAAAATTCTTTATTCTTAGAAAAACTAAGTTTGTGTTCAATTTAGAAAAACTCTCAATTTTCAATGCATATTGCCCAGTATTTAGTTGGGTTCAAAAATAAAAAGACTGAAAGAAAATTTTTGAATAAATGTATGGAGCCTGGCTTTTAATGTGGTTCATTATCATTAGTTTTATCAAATTAAAGAAAGGCCTGCATAGCCTAGTATCAATTTCTAAGGCTCCATCATTATAAGTTACTTGGGCGAGGATTATTGTGAAGCGATTACACACACCAAAACAGTCTTTTTAGGGAAAAATTTAATTGGCTCATTAACAAACCAGCATATGACATTTGAATGTGAGAACATGATAAAATCCTTCAGTTTTACGTACTTTTGTTTCAATTACAAAAAGTTATCTGACAGCATTGGAAGCAATGATAAAGAATATAACAAAAGGCATGAACTAAACATAATTCAATTTTTAAAGCTGTACAATAAATACGCGATATTGAAAAACCATATACTTGAGAATCGTTCCATAACTTACGGATAGTTTACACTGGTTTGTGCTTCACAGTAGTCAATCTTGTCATTCTAATATGTATCTAATATAGCCTAAATATGCTTGGATCAACTAACTGCAAATCCCAATTTGAGCAATCAGCCTCATTTATAAATTATGTATACACTGACTGACTATTCTCATAGAAAACTCTAAGCTAAAGGTGTCAAAATTCAATGACATATGATGTGAAGGTTGTTTATAATGTGCAATACAAAATGCTTTAATCCATGATTCTAGCTCCAGCCAGAGTGCATTTTGAATTCAAGGATAGCTTGTCATTAGGGTACCACCGGGACTTTTTTTATATAACATGAGTAGTATATCCTACCAACTAACTTTGCATGCATGATTTTGCCTGTAGGCTGTAAATCCTGGATTGAAACTTAACTAACTAAAACTATGCTAGCAAAAAATGATTCACTACATGTATGGAACAGTTGCTCTGTTCATCCATGGAATCTCTGCTTATATAACGCATATAGTAAAGGGTGAACTGTCAGTACTGACTGAGAAGTGCAAAAAATGAATTTCATCACTCTTGCATTCAAGATCATAGAAAGCCCGTTTTAGAAGCTAACCTAAACCTATTGGATGATTAGGTAGGCTTCACTAACTAATATCTCGAATAGTTCGTTTAGTTAGTTAGTAATAGTATGTAATGAAATGATGACTCTCATTCTGAACATTAGATTCAATAAGATTGACATGGGAAAAAAATCTCAAGAGCTAAATGATAATATTTAATGAGCCATGTCTCTTTTTGTACAAGGATTTTATAGCTTTATCCTCCATTATCATGAATAATGAGTTGAAATAAGAAATTAAAATGTTTTCCTTAAGTTGCAAGCAACAGTGCATATGTAAAATTTTTCTCCTTATGCTAACTAAGTTTCAATTATCATCAAATTTTGTTGATAAACTTGATTTGATATGGGTTTCCAGTCTCCATGTCAAATTTAAAACACTCATACACTTGCATTGAATTTCATAATAAAGTAAGCCTAATGATAAGTCTCTGCAGATAAGATAAATAACCGTGATAATTAAACTAGTACAAACTTCATTTGCCTAAATGGTCCATTTTGTACACATGTTGTACACTTACAAAAAATGCCGTTAAATTGTCACTTTACCCTTCGAAAAATTATTTCAAATCCCGAAAACTCAACAACATGAACTCTATGGACCAGTTCAAGGCTAACTAACCAACAATACGAGTTGCCCACGTCTGGGTGCGCGTGAAAAAAAACATGGGATGAAATATAAAGTACCACAGGTAAATCCTTCCAATATTATTAACAAACATGCAGTCATCATCACAAGCCTACCTACATAGCATGCTGTATTCCAATCCAGTCCACACTACTTAATTGTCTATATTTTTCTGCATCACTCACTCACTAACTAACTAACTAACTACAGGTATTATTGTCAAAGTTTGGATACGGAGCCACCCACAGAAAAATCCCCCCTGGCTTGATCCCCTCGCTAGTGCTACATATTATAGACTTTGCGGCTTGAAAATCATTTCAGTTGTCTCCAGTTTCTCACTACAGTCTCACGTCAAACTAACAATTTCCGCCGATTTTGGGGTGACTTGGGCAGTTTCCAGTGTGGTGAGATTTTTTTCTTTTGTGCATTCATCATTGACAATCATAAAGTTTGAGTTATTACAATGAAATGACATTTTTATTCCAGGATAATTAGTTTCAAAGAATTGTATTGACGTTCTTATAGTTAGTTTATATTGGTTTATAGCAAAATTTCACAGAAATGGCTAATGGCTGTGCACTTTAATGTGGAATGAAAACACAAAAAGTAATTATTCCATAGTTTACCATGTATCCTGTTTTTCCAGTCTAGGGAATTTTAATCGCAGGAAATGTCATTCTAGCTCCAGAAAGGACGGTATCGGATTTGCATTGGCGAAAAAAAAATTGAGATGAAACCCAAGTTTTGTAGCTTTTAAAATTCTACATCGAATAGCTATTTCAGTTTTTGAAAAAAATGCGTGCTTACTCCAGTGGGGGGAAAATTCTAAAATTGAATACATGGGGGAGATAGGGCAACTGCTCATTTTCAAAGTGGAATTTGGGGATGATCTCTAACGAATTTCAAACTGAAAGTAGTATCATTGGAAAGAGAAAGGTTGAAACTATATTTTAAGACTGGTCGCAAAATGTTTTACCCCCCATTTGGGGAAATTATGGGGTTTTGAAAAAGGACAAATTTTCCTCATGTTATCTACTCATTAATCTTGCAAGAAAAAATGTGTGCTTTTTCAAAACCCCATAATTTCCCCAAATGGGGAGTAAAACATTTTGCGACCAGTTTTAAAATATAGTTTCAACCTTCCTCTTTCCAATGATACTGCTTTCAGTTTGAAATTCGTTGGAAATCATCCCCAAATTCCACTTTGAAAACGAGCAGTTGCCCTATCTCCCCCATGTATTCAATTTTAGAATTTCCCCCCCACTGGGGTAAGCACGCATTTTTTTCAAAAACTGAAATAGCTTTTCGATGTAGAATTTTAATAGCTACAAAACTTAGGTTTCATCTCAATTTTTTTTTCGCCAATGCAAATCCGATATCGTCCTTTCTTGATGCCAAATAGGAATACATGCATGCATAAAGAAATGAACACATTTTATGCCTTGTCTGCAAAAAGGAGGTAAATTTTATCCTATCCTACTACACAAATTTATCACACACAGGACAGGAAAAATTTACCTCCTTTTTCCGGATGGTCTATAGGTTGAAATAGT